>Ga0265342_10000452_pt1 | contig 44903 bp, 32 predicted proteins | sample 4CB327metaG_FD_203125 | JGI IMG/M metagenome (GOLD analysis project Ga0265342, IMG submission 203125) | Rhizosphere microbial communities from Carex aquatilis grown in University of Washington, Seatle, WA, United States - 4-CB3-27 metaG | ecosystem: Host-associated > Plants > Roots >... | reverse complement strand
GACCGTGGCGGTCTCCGACGACGGCCGTGGCCTCGATCGCGAGCGCATCCTCGGCCGCGCCCGTGAGCGCGGCCTGGTCGCGGCCGACGTCCGCCCGAGCGACGCCGAGATCGCGGACCTGATCTTCCTGCCTGGGTTCTCCACCAAGGAGACGATCGACGAGCTGTCGGGGCGCGGGGTCGGGATGGACGTGGTCAAGACCAGCATCGAGGGACTGCGCGGGCGCGTGTCGCTCGAGAGCACGCCCGGGCGTGGCACCAGCATCACCATGAGCGTGCCCTTGACCCTGGCCTTCGTCGAGGCGATGGTGGTGCGCGAGCGCGAGCGCCTGTACGCGGTCCCCATCGAGCGGGTCTTCGAGGTCTTCCGCGCCGCGGCCAGTCAGGTGTCGCACAACCTGGCCGACGGCCAGTCGGTGGTCCGGGTGCGCGACAAGCTGGTCCCGGTGCTGTGGCTGCATCGGTACTACGGTGAAGGCCCCGCCGACGAGACGCTCGAGGGACGGGTGGTGGTGGTGGTCCAGACCTCGCAAGGCGATCTGGCCTTGCCGGTGGACGCCCTGCTCGGCAACCAGCAGGTGATGCTCAAGCCCCTCAAGGGAGCGCTGTCCAAGATGCGCGCGGCCGCCGGATACGGGATGCTCCGCTCGGGCGACGTCGCGGTGACCCTGGACTGCGAGCAGCTCCGTGGCTAGCACTGGTGCGTCGGCGTCTCCCGGGAGCCTCGCCCCGGGCGCAGGCTCTGACCCGACCGTGCTCGAGGCCCTGCGCTCCTGGGTCCGGAGTCACTTCGGGCTCAGCTTCTCGGGCGACCAGGGGGAGCTGTTCGTCAGCCGGATCGAGAGCTTCTGTTCAGAGCGGGCCCTGCGCCCCCAGGAGCTGCTGCTCCAGCTCACGGCCGGCCAGCGCGCGCTCACCGGCGCGCTCGCCGACGCCCTGTCCACCAACCACACCTTCTTCTTCCGGGAGAAGGAGACCTTCGATCTCCTCGACACCAGCATCCTGCCGTCCCTGGCGGGGGGCGCGGTGCGGGTGTGGTCGGCCGCGTCGTCGAGCGGCGACGAGGCGTACAGCATCGCCATCGCCGCGCGCGAGCGACTCGGGGACACGGCGGCCGCGCTGGTGAAGATCCTGGCCACCGACCTCAGCGACCGGCAACTTCGCCTGGCGGAGCAGGGCCTCTTCCCCGCCGAGCGCGTGGCCCTGGTCAGCGCCGAGCGGCGCGCCCGCTGGTTCGCCCGCGCCGGTCTCGGGCAGTGGCAGATCAATCCGGAGCTGCGCAAGATGTGCACCTTCCGTCGGCTGAACCTGACGACCCATCCCTGGCCCTTCGAGCAGCGCTTCCACCTCATCTTCCTGCGCAACGTCCTCTACTACTTCGAGCCCAGCACCCGGCGCGCGATCGTGGAGGCGTGCTTCGACGCCGCCGAGCCGGGCGCCTGGCTGGTCACCAGCCTCACCGATCCGATGCTGGACATGGTGACCCGCTGGACGCCGATCCGGCCGGCGATCTTCCGAAAGGGCCCGCCGTGAGCGGCTCCGACTCCAGCGGGAGACGCCCCATCCGGGTGCTGATCGTGGACGACTCGGCCCTGGTGCGCAGCGTGCTGTCACGCGGGCTCGCCGCCGACGGCGGCATCGAGGTGGTGGGGACCGCCAGCGATCCCTACGTGGCGCGGGACCTCCTCGTGAAGCTCCGGCCGGACGTGCTCACCCTCGACGTGGAGATGCCACGGATGGACGGCGTGACCTTCCTGAGGAAGTTCATGGCGGTCCTCCCCACGCCCACCGTGGTGCTGAGCTCGCTCACGACCCGGGGCTCGTCCCTGGCGGTGCAGGCCCTCGAGGCCGGCGCGATCGAGGTCTTGACCAAGCCGAGCATCGGGGTGGCCTCGGGCATCGAGGAGATGATGGCGAGCCTGATCCGCAGCGTGAAGATCGCGGCCCAGAGCCACGTCGCCCGGCGCGAGATTCCGCCCATCGAGCCTGCCGCCCCCAACGCGACGGCCCTGCAGCGCAGCACCGACTTCGTGATGGGCCTCGGCGCCTCGACCGGCGGGGTGGCGGCCCTCGGTCGGATCCTGCCGATCTTTCCGGCCTGGTCGCCGGGGATCGTGATCGTCCAGCACATGCCCTCGGGGTTCACGGCCGACTTTGCCAGCCGCCTCGACGGGCTGTGCCAGATGCGGGTCTCGGAGGCCCGCGATGGCGATCGGGTGCTGCGGGGGCACATCCTGGTGGCACCGGGCGGCGCGCGCCACCTCGAGGTGCGGCGCTTCGGCGGCGAGTACCGGGTGCATCTCATCCCGGGCGATCCCCAGTCGGGTCACGTTCCGTCGGTCGACGTGTTCTTCAATTCGCTCGCGCAGTACGTGGCGAGCAATGCCACGGCGTGCCTGCTGACCGGGATGGGCGCCGACGGCGCCGCCGGGTTGCTCAAGCTGCGGCAGGCGGGCGGGCACACCTTCGCCCAGGATCGCGAGACCTCCGCGGTCTGGGGCATGCCCGCGGCGGCCGCCGAGCTCGGCGCGGCCGAGCGCCTGGTCCCCCTCCACGAGATCCCCTCCGTCCTGCTGGGATGGAGCGGCGCCCACTCCTGAGCCGAGAGCGGCCTTCCGAGCGGCCGCGGACCGGTGCCGCCGTCAGGCCGCCCGCGAGGGCGGGAGGACGGGTTGCACGACCGGTGTCGGGCTGGGTTCGGCCCGACTTCCGGCTCCATTTCGCACGCCGCCGCTGAGATCCAGGTGGCGGACGCAGTTCTTCCCGGCCTGCTTGGCGGCATAGACCAGGGCGTCGGCTCGACGGAGGAGTTCATCGAGGGCCGGAGCCGGCGCGTCGACGGTGATCGCACCGACGCTGACGCTGGCCGGCCAGCGCTCGCTGACGGTGCTCCGCAGCGCTGCCGTGAGCTTGAGCAGCACCGCCTCCGCCGCCGGTCCATCGGTCGCCGGGAGAAGCACCACGAACTCGTCGCCGCCATAGCGGGCCACCACGTCCACCGAGCGGAGGTTGTCGGTGAGGACGGCGGCCACCCCGGCCAGCAGGCGATCCCCCGCGTCGTGTCCGCTCGAGTCGTTCACCTTCTTGAAGTCGTCGATGTCGAGGTAGGCCAGCGAGAGGGGCCCACCATAGCGCGCGATGCGGTCGAGCTCGCGGTTGGCCGCCTCGACGAACGACCTGCGGTTGAGGGCCCCGGTCAGCGGGTCGGTCCTCGCGAGCCTGGCTTCGTGCTCGGTGGTGACGCGGAGCTTGGCCAGTACCGAGGCCACCACGAGGAAGAACCCCAGCTCGACGACGGCGTTCCACCACGACAGCAGCGGGTGGGCGAGGTGGCTCGGGCTCGAGCAGACCTCGGGGAGCCGGACCAGGGCCGATAGACCGCAGAGCAGGAGCCCGTATCGCACGTTCAGCCACCACGTCGCCGCCGCGATGGGAACCAGGTAGAAGAGCGCGATGGAGGCGTCAGAGCCTGTCAGGTAGTCGAGCGTCCCGATGGAGAGCAACAAGAAGATGCACCCCGGCAGCAGGAACCGCGGGCGATTCCTCACCCGTCGCCACAGATCACTCACCTCGCCCCTCCCATCCGCCGGTGCTCATCGTCATGCCGCCAAGGACTATTCGAGCGCCCGGTCGATGTGCTTGAGGGCGTCCGAGCGCAGCCCGAAGCTGGCGCGCACCCGGTTCAGATCCACCACCGTCTTGACCGACAGGGGAAGCTCGACCGGGTGATCCTCGACGTGCCAGCCGCTCTCCGACAGGTCGAAGATCAGGTTGGCGGCCTGCAAGCCCAGCGCCTCGTGGTCAGGCACCACGGCCAGCGTCCCGAGCGGAGAGCGCGGATCGACGAAGTTCGAGACCCCCACGATGAGGGGCACCTCGCCGTCCCCGGTCTCGGCCCGCCAGGCGTCGTCGAGGAAGTCCTCGTCACGGACCAGCGCATTGTCGTTGAGCATCCAGATGGCGTCCACCTTGTTCCGGATGACGAGCGTGTGGATGGCATCGCGCAGCCCGTCGGCGCTCACGTCGTTGGGCACCGACGCCGCGACGATCTCCACGTGCTCCCGGGTCGCGAGCGCCCGCTGACGCTCGACGAACTTACGGAAGGCGGGTCGAAACACCACGCCCACCCGGTTGAGGGGCTTAGTCATCACCGCCCGCAAGTTCACGAAGGCGGTGATCCCCGGGACCTCGTAGGCGATCCCGGTCGAACGGCGGATGAGGGGCTGCACCTCTTCGACAAAGGACGCCATCAGCAGGACCGCCGGTGGCAGGACAGCCGTCGGACTGCTCTGCTGGACCTGGCGATAGAGGTTCATGGTGGCGTTGTTCATGAGAACCAGGCAATCCGGCCGGGACGACTGGATGGCTGCCGCGAGATCCGCGGCCCGGGTCCCGGGGCTCACCGTGAACGTCCGGACGTTGAAGTTCTTCTGAACCTCGGCGACCAGGCTCTTGCGCACATCGACGAAGTTGGCGGAGGTGGGCATCGCGATGAGCAGCGTCGGCGCCCCGGTCTTTGCAGGAGGGTCGAGGACCGCGGCAGCAGCCGCCGCCGGGTGACCCGCTCCCGAGCCCGGGTCGCCCCGCTCGCTGCCGGGGCCGGTCGCACACCCGAGCCACAGCAGCGCCGCCACCCCGAGCCACCCGGCGCGAGGACCTCGCCGCGCCGTCCGCTGCGTCGTCCGCGTCATGGGACGCTCCAAGCGTCGATGCCGAGCAAGTGCTTGGTCGTCGAATCCAGGTTCTGAAATGATTTCACCACCACCTCGCGGACGCTCGGGTTGAGCACCGCCACCGCTGACAATCCTACCCCGGGACCTGGCAGCTCCCGGGTCTTCATCACGAGCCGGGTTCGCTCCGTCAGCTGCCCGAGCATCGAGCTCGGCAGCACGATGCCATCGGCCGCGGAGAACTCCAGCAGGGGCAGCAGGTCTTCGACCTTGGCGACGCGCTTGGCCTTCACGTCACTGGTCTGCAAGAGACCATTCAGGAAGGCCTGGGTCCCGTCGCGGCCGAACAGGTCGACCACCCCGATGCTTTTTCCCCCGAGGGCGCCTTCGAGCGGGTGGTTGACCGAGACGAGAACGTAGGGCTCGTTGCTCTTGCCTCCACGTTGTCCTTGGAGCGTGAGGGCCTCGCCCCGCTGGAGCAGGACCGGGGTGATGCCAACCACCGCGTCGGGGTGGCCACTCGCGAGCCCATCCTCGAAGTCGCGAAAGCGCCCGAACACCGTCACCGTCAGCTCGGGGAGCTTGGCCTGCAAGGTCTTCTCGAGGACGCTGGCCTTGGTGTCGAGCTGCAGGAAGACGTGCACCACGGGCTTGGCTCCCCCCACGGCGCGGCCGTCGCCGATGTCGGCGAGGCCCGCGAGCCCGAGGACCAGCAGCGACGCCACGAGGAGGCGCCACGACCACCGCGCGCGCGGTCGTCGTCGAGACGTTCGTTGATGGAGGAAGGCTCTCTTCATGAGGCGGAAACGTAAGCCCCGTCGCGTCAGCTGCCAGGGCTTCTTGAAGCTCGGAGCTATGCGTCCACAACTTTAGTCCAGCCCTCGAGCCTGGAAATCCCCAGCCATGGAGGATGTTTCCGGCGGCCCGGTCCAGGGACGAACGCCGGACCTTCGAGCGATGACGCTCAAGGATAGAGGACGAACCACCGAGCATGATGCAGCAGGATGTCGGAGCGCGGAGAGTGGACGGCGGAGGATGGGCTGTCGGTGGGGACTTCACCGTCGACGGATCGCGCGCGTCCTCCGCGGGCGGTGCGACCGCCGGCTCGCCCGCGCTCGCGCCCGCGGTCGCGGTCGCGGTCGCCCAGGTTCATTCGGCTCGTCCCCTGGCTGCCACTGTCGCTGTCGCTCGGGTGGGCATGGGCATGGCCGTCGACCGGTGCCGCGCAGCAACCAGCGCCCCCGGGAGCTCCGCCGGCTTCCGCCGGCCCCGCCGCCGACCCCTCGCCCTCCTCCGTGCCCGAGCCCCCGGCGGAGATGCCGGTCGACACCATGATTCCCTCGGGCGGCGATCTGGCCTTTCCGACTGGCCCAGAGGACCTCAGCCTCGAGGCCCTGTTCAACACCGACATATCGATCGCCTCGAAGAGCCTGATGAAGCAGAGCGAGGCCCCGTCGATCGTCACGGTGATCACCCGCCCCATGCTCCAGGCGCTCGGCAGCCGCAGCGTGGCCGAGGCTCTGCGCGACGTCCCCGGGTTCTTCCTGGTCGACGACGGGGTGACCTCCAACATCGCCGTCCGTGGGGTCAACGCCGGCCCCAACTCGTGGAGCCGCATCATCAAGGTCATGGTGGATGGACACCCGGTGACCGACTACAGCACCGGCGGGACCTTCCTCGGCCCGGAGCTGATTCCCATCGAGGTCGTCGAGTCCATCGAGATCATCCGGGGGGCGGGCTCGGCGCTCTACGGCGCCAACGCGTTCCTCGGCGTCATCAACATCGTGACCCGCAAGCCCAAGGAAAAGGGGGCCTACCTGGAGGCGGGCGCCGAGGCGGCCAGCACCCACGGCAACCTGGGGGGCAGCGGACACGCCCTCGGGAGCGTGACCGTCGGGGACAATCCCCTGTCGTATCTGCTGGTGTCTGCCCGCCACGACCAGATCGATCGCTCCGGCCTGCGGGTCCCCGCGAGCTCACCCAGTCTGCAGGACTTCGCCGGGGTTTCGAGCAAGGGCGATCTCTCCCGCCCGACCAGCGTCTTCGTCAAGGGGGTCTTCGATCTCGGCGGCCTCGGGAGCCTGGCCACGCAGTACCAGCTGCAGCGGCTCGATGCCATGGCGGAGTTCTCGGATCTCAGCATCCTGAGCCACGACAACCGCATCGCCCGCTCGAACAACGTCCTCGGGGCGGACCACACGCTTTCCTACCTCAAGGATGCGCTCGTGGTGCACACCTCGGGGACCTACACCGACACCCAGGACCTCCCGGCCCAGACCCTCGACTCGGGGGACACCCTCTACACCTACCGCCGCGAGCGCGCGAACCGCACCTACCAGGTGGGCAGCGAGGTCTCCTATCGCTACAAGCGACACTCGGCCCTGCTCGGGGTGGACTACATGTCCACCAGCGACACGGGGGACACCCTTTACCAGGTGGTGCGGCAGGCGGCGAACGTCCAGAACGCCGGGAACCAGATCCTGTTTTCACCCGGTCACCCCCTCGACGTCGGCAACGCCGGGGTGTTCGGGCAGATCATCCTGCGCCCGCACCGGAAGGTCGGGATCACCGCGGGCATGCGCTACGACTGGAACGATCGCTTCGGCAATTCCTTCAACCCGCGCTTCGCGCTGGTGGTGCAGCCGTTGCCCAGCATCTACCTCAAGGGCCTCTACGGCACCTCTTTCGTCCCCCCGACGCCGGTCCAGCTCTACGCGGTCCCGCTGCGCTTCGATGGGGGCGTGCTCGGCAACGACCAGCTCAAGAATCAGCGGGCCCGCACCGCCGAGCTGCAGGTCGGCTACAAGTCCAAGGACGTCCTCGACGTCGCGCTGAATGGCTTTTACACCCTGATCGACGACCGAATCGAGTTCGAGGCGGTCGGCAACCAGATGCGGGCCCGGAACCTCAACACCAGCCACTCCTACGGGATGGAGCTGTCGTCGTCGCTCAACCGGAAGCCGATCTTTGCCCGGGTCGGGGCGTCGTACCAGTTCACCAGGTCCGACGTGCCGTCCCCCACCCCCCTGTGGTGGGAGCGCCTCTACGCGCCCGGCGGTCCGGGCGGCGAGCGCTCCCTCGACTTCCCGGCCCTGATGGCCAGCGCGACCGTGGGTGTGACCTCGACGCGCTTCCACCTGCAATCCGCCGTGACCGTCCGGGCCGTGAGCTCCCGCAAGGCCTCGGCCGCCAACAGCTACGTGGCCGGAACCACCTACCTCCTCGATCCCTACTATCTCGTCGATCTCAACCTCTCGACCCTGGAGCTACGTCCCTTCGGAGGGCGCCTGAGCACCCTCTCGCTGCACGTGAACAACGTCCTCGGCCGGAGCTATTCCGAGCCGGGCTACCTCGGCGCCGACATCCCATCCATGGGCGCCGCCATCTTCCTCAAGCTCACCCAGGAGCTCGGGGGCGGCCCGAAAGAGTACCGCGAGTAGCCCCGTCCTCGTCCTCGTCCTCGTCCTCGTTCTCCGTCGCGTCCGCTCGTGGGACGAGCACTCGAACGAGGACGGGCTCGGACCTCCGGGCGACTCAAGCCGCCCGCTCGAGCTGACGAGGAACAGGTGGGCTCCCCGGTCGGGGTGCCCGTGGTCGAGTGCATGTGCATGCGTGGACGTATCCAGGTGGATGCCAGGGAGGGCCGAACCGATGTCTGAGCTCCGGAGCACGATTCGTGGGGGAATTCTGATCGTGGGATCGATCGCCGCTTTCGCGGGAGGATGCGGGGGTGGCTCCGCCGCCAAGCCAAGCCCGGCCGACGGAGGTGATCCGGATGGCGTGTCCCGCACGGTCACCGGACCGCTCGCGATCGGGTTCCTGATGCCCGCGACCGGGTCGCTCGCCGACCAGGCCGCCGTCTGGGAGATGGGCGTGCAGCTGGCCGAGACCGAGATCAACGCCGCCGGCGGCCTGATGGGCCGCCCACTCACGCTCGACATCCGCGACACGAAGTTCGACAACCCGACCGCGGTGGCGGAGGCCCAGGCCCTGCTGGACGACACCCACGCCTCGGTCCTGCTCACCGCCGACGGAACCGGCCCGGTGATCGCGGTCCTCATGGCTCAGGCCACCTGGCCCAAGCCGGCGATCCTGATGGCGTCCACCGCCAGCGGTGACGAGCTCGTGGCCATGGATCCCACGGACTCGGTCTTCCGCACAGTCGCCTCGGTCTCGCTCATCGGGGGCGGGACCGCCCGCGCCGCGCTCGACAAGGGCGCCAAGACCATGGCGATCCTCCAGGGCAACAACCCCTATACCCTGGGCTGCGCCGACGCGGCCGCCGCGTACTTCGCCCAGGGGGGAGGAACCATCACCAACCGCGTGACCTTCCCGTATGCGCCGAGCACGACCTACGACTACTCGGCCGATCTCGCGACGGCCAGCGCCGGTGCGCCCGACACGATCTATCTCGTGCCGCACCCGGCGGTGGGCATCAGCTTCCTCAAGGCCTGGACCGCGGCCGCCACCGGCAAGTTCGCGGGCCAGTGGTACCTGAACGAGACCCTGCGGACCGGCGCCATTCCCACCAACGTGGGGACCGCGGCCACCAACGGCATGCGCGGGGTGGTCCCGGCCGGTAACGCCACTGGAAACGCCGCCATGGTCGCCGCCTTCACCGCCGCCTATGGGACCGCCTCGGGCAGCCCCAGCATCCCGCGGGTGGCCGAGAACTACGACGCCGTCTACCTGATGGCCCTCGCCATCGCGCAGGCCGGCAGCAGCACCGACGTGGCCGCCATCCGCACGGCGCTGCGCGCGGTGGCCAACCCGCCCGGCGTGGTGGTCGGTCCCGGCGAGTTCGCCAAGGCGATGGATCTCATCAAGATGGGGATGGACATCAACTACGAGGGCGCGAGCGGCATGGTCGATCTGGACGACAAGGGCAACGTCAACCCGCTCCTCGCGGAGTGGGAGCTGCAGAACGGCACGTTCAACGTCCTGCGGACCTTCACCCCTTAGTTCTCGATACCCGTCCTCGTCTCTGTTCTCGTCCCGCGACCGGGCGCGACGGGGAACGAGGACGAAATGGGCCCGGACTTCGGGCCCGGGATTTTCCGGCCTGGCAAGGATTCGACTATAAGGTGCGCATGGAATCATCTGCGTCACTGGAAGGAATCCTCATGAGCCGAACCCCGACCTCGAACTCAGCCCGGAACCTCCGCTCGGGCCCGCGCGTCCTCGGTCTCCTGTTCGCCGCCTGCGTCGGTGGCCTGGCGGTGCGCGCCGACCGGCCGGTCTTCGCGGCCGTGCCGATGGCCAAGACCGCTGCCCCCGGCTTCTACCGGTTCATGCTCGGCGACTTCGAGATCACGGCCCTCAGCGACGGGACGGTCGACCTCCCGTTCGATCAGCTCCTCAAGGGGACCACGCCGGCCAAGGTCAACCAGATGCTGGCCAAGGCCTACCTCAAGAGTCCGGTCGAGACGTCGCTCAACGCCTTCCTCATCAACACCGGGAGCAAGCTGGTCCTGGTGGATACGGGAGCGGGCGCCCTGTTCGGGCCCACGCTCGGCCGCTTCCTCACCAACTTCAAGGCCTCGGGGTACAAGCCCGAGCAGGTCGACGAGATCTACATCACCCACATGCACCCGGATCACGTGGGCGGGCTGACGAGCGCGGGAAAGATGGTCTTTCCGAACGCCATCGTCCGCGCCGACAAGCACGAATCCGACTTCTGGCTCAGCCAGGCCAACCTCGACAAGGCGCCGGCCGATGCCAAGGCCTTCTTCGAGGGAGCCATGGGCTCGCTCAAGCCGTACGTCGCCGCCGGCAAGTACAAGGAGCTCGAGGGGCCGACCGAGCTCGTGCCGGGCGTCAAGTCCTTGCCGAGCAAGGGTCACACCCCCGGTCACACCAGCTACGTGGTCGAGAGCAAGGGCCAGAAGCTGGTGCTGATCGGAGACGTGGTCCACGTGCTGGCCGTGCAGTTCGACGAGCCGGCGGTGACGGTGGCCTTCGACAACGATCCCAAGGAGGCCCAGGGGGCGCGCCATCGGGCCTTCACCGAGGCCGCCAAGGACGGCGAGCTCGTCGGGGCCGGGCACCTGCCGTTCCCGGGCGTCGGCCACGTGCGGATGAACGGCAAGGGATTCCAGTGGTTGCCGATCAACTTCATGCGCCTGCCTTGAACGGCCAGCGCCGAGGCGTGTCGCCCTCGCTTGCATGGCCGGTCTCGCTCGGCTAGAGCGAAAGCACGGCCGCAATGTCCTTTGACCGCAAGGTCGGCTCGGACGGTCGTCCGACCGGACGAGACGAGCTGGGGACGACGGGAGGAATGCCATGACAGCGCCTGAATCAACCGGCACCGCCACCGCCGCCGTGGCCACGGGCATCGGCCACGAGGTCAGCCGGCGATCGCCCTCGCCCTCGCGGCGGGAGCTCATCGTGGGGGCCCTCGGCAGCGGCTTCGCGATGTCGGTGCGGCCCGTGTCCGCGGGGACCCTTCACACCGACGGGGCCGGCCTCGATGCCGAGGAGGTTCGCATCCCCACGGACGCCGGCGACATCCCGGGGTACCGGGCGATGCCCAAGGGGCACGGTGGCCGCTTGCCGCTCTTGCTCGTGGTCCACGAGATCTTCGGGGTGCACGAGCACATCAAGGACGTGTGCCGCCGCCTGGCCAAGCAAGGCTACTTCGCCATCGCGCCCGAGCTCTTCGTCCGGCAAGGGGACGTCTCGAAGCTCACCGACTTCAACGACATCCGCAAGATCGTCGCTCGGGTCTCGGACGCGCAGGTGCTCGCGGATCTCGATGCCACCGTGGGCTTCGCGAAGGCGAGCGGGGCCGCCGATGTCGCGCGCCTCGGCGTCACCGGATTTTGCTGGGGTGGGCGCATCACCTGGCTCTACGCCGCGCACAGCCCGACCGTGAAGTCGGCCGTGGCCTGGTACGGCCGGCTGGACGGGGATCGCGAGCCCCTGCATCCTCGGCATCCCGTCGACGTGGCGGGGGCCCTGCACGCCCCGGTCCTCGGGCTCTACGGCGGCGAGGATCAATCGATTCCCGAAGCGCAGGTGACGGCGATGCGCCGCGCGCTCGCCTCGGGGCCGGTCGCGGCCCAGCGCTCGGAGATCAAGGTCTACCCCCAGGCCGGACACGCGTTCTTCGCGGACTACCGGCCGAGCTATCGGGCGGACGCGGCCGAGGATGGCTGGAAGCGCATGCTGGCCTGGCTCAGGGTCCACGGGGTCGGCTGAGGCTTCGGCATCGGGCGCCATCAGAGCTCGATGCCCGCCACGAACCCCGGGTATATCCGCACCGTCGTCGAGCCACTGCGCTTCACGCTCTCGAGCCAGGAAGGGCCGAGATCGAGATCGGCCCCGCTCCATCCCACCGCGACGTTGAAGGTCGGCCCCGCCATCAGGGCGAGGTGGGGCAGGAGGCGCCACCCGAAGGTGAGCCGGAGGCTGCCGAGAGTGGTGTTCGCCGCCGCGCCTTCCCCGACGAACGGGGCATGGTGGACCCCGTAGCCCATGAGCGCGAGATCGAGGAAGTGCGTCTCCCTGGCGAGCATCCGGTACCCGACCCCGAGCCCGAGCGCGTAGCGACGCGAGCCCCGGGTCGGGACGACGTCGTTGGGTCCGTCCGAGCCCGGAGCGAACCCGAGCTCGTAGGCCGTGTAGAGGTGCCGGGTCCCGAGCTTGAGCCCGAGCCCGAGCGGAGCCACGTCGCTCGCCAGCGCGTCCACCTGGTGGATGCCGTTGCCCGCCCAGGTCACGACGCCAAGGCTCTCGCCCTCCACCTCGTCCGCGACGTTGACCACGCCGAGCGAGAACCCCTCGACCTTGCGCTGCACGTTCACCACCCCGATGGTCTGGCCCGTGTGAGCGTCGGCGAGGTTCACGACCCCGAAGGCGGCCCCGCGATGGGATCGCGCGAGGTTCACCACCCCGAAGCGGGCGCCCTCGAACTGTCCTTCGCTCAGGTTGACCACGCCCATCTGGGCCCCCTGAAAGGCGCCCACCGCGACGTTGACCGGCGCGGCCTGGAGCCCGTGAAACTGGCCGGTCGCGATGTTCACCCCGGCCGACAGCTGCAGCCCCTCGGAGTCGCCGCGCGCCAGGTTGAAGGCATTCGAGATCTGGGCACCGCGCATCCGCGCTTCGGTAACCGAGCCGACCAGCGAGAGCTGCACGCCATCGAGCTCGTCCGAGTGCCCGATCAAGAGCCCGAGCACGAACCGGTTTTCGACCCGCTGACCGGGGCGCGCATCGAGGCTCGGCCAGATCCCCACCGCGAACGGGACCGTGACCAGCGTGGGCGCCGCGGGCGCGGCCGTCGCGGTCACCTCGGCCGCCGGTCCGCCGTTCCCAGCCGCGCCGACCGCCGGAGCCGAGGGGTTGGCCTCGGCGGTATTCTGTCCCCCGCGCACCGCGGCGAACATCGGCGGCAGGGCCGTGAACTGCTCCTCGGCGAGCGCGACCGAACCGCCCTCCTCGAGCCGCACCGAGGCCTCGCCGGCGCGTCCGTCGCGGTCCAGCACCACGTGGTAGGCGCCGGGCTCGAGCCCCAGCTCGACGGGGTAGGTGGGCTCCTTGCGCAGCTCCGCCACCAGCCGCCCGGCGTCGTCCCGCACGTAGATCCGTCCCGCCATGTGCTCGGGCATCACCAGCCGCGCCCGCGGCGCGTGCAGGTCGGTGATCACCAGATCCCCGGTCCCGGCCAGCTGGATGTCGTAGGCGGGATGTTGCGCTCCCGCCATCGAGCCCTCGGTGCGGCGCAAGGTCTCGTTGTAAGCAAAGTGGTACGCCTCGTTCAGTGTCACGCGCCGATCGCGGTTGGTGTCCGCGGCGCCCCGCAGCCCGGAGATGAAGTAGTGGGTGAAGAACGCCGCGCCGATCCGATCCGATTCCTGCGCCGACTCGTCGGCGGAGCTGGCGGTCAGGTAGGCGTGTCCCCGGGTCTGCGCCGACAGGTCGCTCAGGAAGGGCGGCCGATGAACTCCACCCTTGAGGCGGACCAGCGCTCCCGACGCGCACGAATCCAGCACCGCGATGCGCACGTCCGCACCGGCGTCCTCGATCCAGCCGCGCAGCTCGCGATACGGGACGCGCTCGTTGCCGAGCAAGAGGCCATCCTCGTCGGAGTGCCCCGAGTAGTACACGAACACCTCCGTGCGAATGCGGGTACCCGCCAGCGGCTGCATCTGCGCGCGCAGCCCGGCAAAGGCCGCGCGCAGGCGCTCGCGCGAGGCTTGCTTGACCTCCACCAGATCCTGGCGCTCCACGCCCCCGAGGCTCTCCAGCACCCGGGCGATGCTCCCGGCGTCCGAGTCCGCGAAGTGCAGGCTGGCCCGGCCTCGACCTCCGTCGTTGGACGAGATGACGAGCGCGAACCGTCGAAACACGGGGGCGGCGTCCGCGGCACCCGCGCCCGCGGCAGCCACGCTCCCGGCGGCCGCGTTCAGCATCAGGGCGACCAGCGCCGATCGCCAAGGCCCGCGAGCAAGCCGTCGCTCTTGCCGTCGCTCTTGCCGTCGCTCTTGCCCGCGATCTTCCTTGCGACTTCCCCAGATTCGACCGAGACCGAGCTTCATGGCACGTCCTTGATGAGGGTGATTTCGGCGGCGCGCGCGCCCGGTCCGAGCGGCAGGGGTCGGCCGGTGGCGAGCGCCTCGATGAGCGGCCGCGTCTCGAACGACGTCGGCGCGGTCACGAAGACGAAGCGTTCGAAGCCCGGGCTGTCGTCGAGCTCGAAGGCGTGGGGCAGGGCGCGTTCCCCCGAGGGTTGCAAGGGCGCTGCGAGATCGCCGCCCTCCGGCCAGTGACGGCTCACCTGACCGCGGGCATCGATCGACACGATGAGCCCGAAGGCCGCCGACGCGGCAACGTAGCGAACCTGCAGCATCTCCCCCGGCTTGACCCGAGCCCCGTCGGCGAGCGCGCTCGGACCAGCGCCCAAGCCGGCCCCGGCGTTGGCGCTGTCGCGTCGGTAGATGTGGAGCCGCGCTTCGCCACCCCGCAACCCGATGACCTCGGTCGGATCGTTCGTACCCCGCTCGCCCAGACCCTGGCTGCTCGTGGGCAGTCCGCGCCCCGGCGCGCGCCCCGGGCCCCCTTGGCCGGTCTCGAGCACGACGAGCAGGGCCGAAGCCATGGCCGTGGCACCGAGCAGGGGCAGCGCCCAGGGCCACCGCGTCCCGGCTCCGCCCCCCGCGCTCACGGTAGGCGGGGTCGAGCTGGCGGACGCGGTCCAGCGGCGCTCGACCTCGCGCGCGACCTCGGGTGCCGGGTAGCGCTCGAGGATCTCCAGATCCGACGCGCGGAGCTCCGCGAGCTCCCCGGTGCGACCGGCCCGCAGGAGCGCGGCTTCGACCGACGCAGCCCGCTCCGGCGGCAGCTCGCCCCGGACCAGCCGCTCGGTGTCGTAGGCCGACGGCGCGGCGGGGCTCGCTGCGGCGGCTCCGGGCGTTGCCGGAAGGCCGGCCGAGCCGTCGCCGGTCCGGACAGGCCCGCTCACCGACTCCCCAGATCTCGCGGGAGGCGCTCCCGCAGGGTGCGGAGCCGCTTGCGCACGCCCGAGACCGAGAGGCCGACCTCGGCCGCCACCTCCTCGAGGGTCAGTCCATCCACGAAGTGCAGGACCGCGAGCACCTGGGTCGAGGCGGGCTCTGGCGCGAGCCACCGGTCGAGCCAGCGCCGGGCGAGCGAGCGGCTCTCCGGTCCTTCCTCGGTGTGGTCGAGGATCTGGGCCAGCCGTTCGTCGTCGGGGTCTTCGGGGTGGCGCCGGTCGGTTCGCAGCCGGTTCAGGCACACCCGGGTCGCCATGGTGAGCAGGAGCCCCGTCGGGGCCGTCACCTCGAGGGTGTCCTGGCGGCGCAGGACTTCAACGAACACATCGTGCATTGCATCCACGGCCTTCTCCTCGTTCCGGAGCAAGCGACGACACCGACGGAGGACCGTCGGCCCGTGGGAGCGGTAGAGGCCCTCGACGTCTGTCGCCATGACCGGATTCAACAGGATGAACACCGGCCGGGAGAAACGCTGTCACCCGGATCTCACGTCCACGGGCTCCAGGATCGTCGCGATTCATTCGCGGCAAGCCGCGTGCCATCGGCGGACCGGCGTGCGCTGGCGCACACCCCACGACGGCCCATCCACCTACGACCTAACTCACCGATATCGCAGCGCTTAAAGGCCATTACCCTTCACGCGACCCGTCGGACATTCACGCAGAGACAGTAAGGTCCTCGTTTGCCTGGCGGAATCACTGAGCTGCAAACGGAATCGTCGGTGTATTGGCCTGATATCCGCCATGACCGCGACCGGAGCGTCCTAACACGCTCCGCGTGAGGCAGTGGAGGACCGTTTTTTCCGGTTACTGTTACTGGTTCCCGAAAAGATCGAGCCCGGCTCAAGTCGTTCAAAGCACACGTCGAGGGAGGGAGCGCCCATGAAGCTACGGACCACCTTGCACACTTATTCAATATGGCTCCTCGCCGGAGCCCTGGCGGGGGGCTGTACGGGCGCCATAGGACCGAAAGGTTCAGGAACTCCCGACACCCAGCCAGCGGGAACAGGAACCGGCTCCGGGACGACCGGGACCGGCTCTGGAGCTCCCGCGAGCTCGAGCACCGGGACCCAGGCCAACGGAACCGGCCAGGGCTCCACGACCAACTCCGGGAATGGTAACCCGACGACGTCGAGCCCGGGATCTCAGACCACCACCACACCGCCCGGCGCCGGTGCCGCCAATCCTGGCGTTCGCGACCCAGGTCGGGTCACCGCGCGCAGGCTGAACCGCGCCGAGTACGACAAGACGGTCCATGACCTGCTCGGCACGACGCAAACGCTCGGGGCCTCCCTCTTCCCCGACGATGCGCCGCAGGTGGGCTTCGACAACAACGGCGACCTGCAGACCCTCTCGCCGGTCCAGTTCAACCTCTACCAGCAGGCCGCCGAGACGCTCGCGGCCGAGGCGATGACCGCCGGCTCCGCCGAGCGAGCCAAGCTCGTCACCTGCGATCTCACCACCGCCGCCTGCAAGACCAGCGCGGTGACGAGCTTCGGGTTGAAGGCCTTCCGCCGCCCGCTCGCGGCGACCGAGGTGACCAACTTCGTGAACCTCATGTCCACCGCCGCCACCGCCGGCGCGACCACCGACGAGCAGTTCCGCACGGTGCTCGAGGCCATGTTGCTCTCGCCGAACTTCCTCTTCAGGCCGGAGATCGATTCGGATCCGACCTCGCTCACCCCGCACCTCCTCAACCCGTACGAGACCGCCTCGCGCCTGTCGTACATGGTCTATCGCAGCATGCCCGACGATGCCCTCTTCGCGGCGGCGGCCGCGGGCAGTCTCGCCCAGGCCTCGGACGTGAAGACCCAGCTCGAGCGGATGCTGACGGATCCGAAGAGCGTCTTCTCGCCGACCTTCGTGTCGCAGTGGCTCGGGACCGGCGTCGTCAACACCCAGACCTTCGATGCGACCCTGTTCCCGAAGTTCAATCCCACCCTGGCCAAGTCGATGGGCCTCGAGGTGAACAGCTTCTTCAACGAGTTCGTCACCCAGAACGAGCCGATCTCGCAGCTGCTGACCGCCAACTTCACCTACCTCGACAGCAACCTCGCCACCCTCTATGGCGTGGCAGCGCCGGCTGGCGCGACCCTGACCCGTACCACGCTCACCACCCCTCAGCGGGCCGGTCTCCTGACGATGGCGGGCGTGCTGGCGGTGACCTCGTATCCGACCCGCACCTCGGTGGTCAAGCGCGGCGCCTGGGTGCTGAGCCAGCTGCTCTGCTCCTCGCCGCCGCCTCCGCCGGCGAACGTTCCGCCCTTCCCGACCGCCGCCATCACGGCGACCGCTCAGAAGGAGGTGCTCGCACAGCACCGGGCCGATCCGGCCTGCGGCGTCTGCCACACCAGCATCGACAACATCGGCATCGCGATGGAGAACTACGACGCCATCGGCGCCTACCGCACCGTCGATCTCGGCACGCCCATCGATGCCTCGGGCAGCTTCGCCGGCGCCATCGCCCTTCCAGGCGGCGGAACCGGGCCGACCTTCACCGGCGCCATCCAGCTCGCCTCCACCGTCGCCGCTGACGCCCGCTTCGTTCCCTGCGTCGCCCAGAACGTGATGGCCTACTCGCTCGGCCGGGATCTGCTGCCGTCGGATGCGCCCTACCTGACCGACATCACCGCGGCCGCGGCGGGCGCCTCCGTGGGTATGCGAGACGTTCTCATGAACGTCGTCGCCAGTGACACCTTCCGCATGCGTCGCGGAGATCCGACCACCATGACCGGAGTCAAGCCATGAGCATCCTGCGGATTCAACCGGACAAGAACCTCAGATTCGACCCGAAGGCAATCGACGCCGAGCGCCGTAACCCGACCCGTTCCATCGTCTCCCGGCGCGCCATCCTGCGGGGCGCAGCGGCCTGCGTGGCGCTCCCGGCGCTCGAGTCCATCCTCACCCCGTCGGAGGCCCGCGCGCAGGCGGCGGCGGGGCCCCAGCGCTTCATGACCTGGCACATCCCGGTCGGGGTCTGGGGGCCGAGCTGGTTCCCGACCGACACCGGCGTGAACTACACCCTGACGCCGACCCTCACCTCCCTCGCACCCGTGAAGAGCAAGGTGCTGGTGTTCGCGGGCATCCAGAACACCCCGGCGGTGAACTCGATGGGCTCGCATGGGTGTGGCCCTCCGGGAATGACCACCTGCGTTCAGGGACAGAAGCCCGGCATCATGATGGGCATCTCCGTGGATCAGGTGTACGCCCAGATGATCGGCAAGCAGACCCGGATCCCCTCGATGCAGATCTCCGGGACCGACTCGACCTTCGCCGACACCGGCTATCCCGCCGTCTACAACGGGACCACCTCGTGGGCCAGCGCGACCCAGCCACTGTCTCCGGTGGCCAACGCGGGCGTCGTCTTCGACCAGCTCTTCGCGGGCGTGACCGCGGCGCCGACTGGCGGCGCGGCCCCGGACCCTGCCGTGACCGCGGCCCTCGCCAAGCGCAAGGCGCTGCGCAAGAGCGTCCTCGACGAGGTCATGGGCGAGCAGACCTCGCTGTCGGCCAAGCTCGGGATCACCGACCGCAACAAGCTGGACGAGTACCTGACCAGCGTGCGGGCCGCCGAGACCGCCGTGCAGCAGATCTCGACCGTGCCGGTCAACACCTCGGCGTCTTGCAGCTCGGGCGCGAACACCCGTCCCACCATCGCGAACGGTCCGCTCACCAACGGGAACGGCAAGCAGATCGCCGATCCCCCGACCTACACCGCCGCGATCATCAACCTCATGACCCTGGCCTTCCAGTGTGACGCCACCCGGGTCATCAGCTACCAGCAGATGAACGGCGGCCACTCCTCGTACTCGAGCTTCCCGTGGCTGAACGTCAACGCGGATCACCACGGGTTGTCGCACCACAACGGGGACGCCACCAAGGGTGCCCAGCTGGCCAAGATCGAGGCCTGGGAGATCTCGATGTTCTCGTCCTTCCTGCAAAAGCTCGACGCCATCAAGGAAGCCAACGGGATGAGCATCCTCGACAACAGCCTGATCTTCCTGTCGAGCGAGCTGGCGGACGGCAATGCCCACAACCAGGGCACGACCACCTACGCCGGATTCAGCGGCCCGACCGGAAAGCCCATCCTCCTCGCGGGCAGCGCCGGTGGGAAGATCAAGACGGGACGGCACGCCATCTACAGCAACTCGCCACAGCCGAACCTGTTCATCGCGCTGCTGAACACGCTCGGCGTCCCGGTCACGACCTTCGGTACGGCGGGCAACGCGGCGCTGACCGGACTCACCTAGGTCGGCCACCGGCTCCAGAACAGCCGGTAAGTGGAGCTCGAGATCGGGCGGGTGCTTCGGCGCCCGCCCGATTTCGTTGGTGCGGACGACGACCGACGCGGCCGGCGTGGAGGCGGTCACAGGGTGGCATCTCGGACGGTCGAGCTGGAGCCAGGCCCGCTCCGGGCTGCTAGTCTAGTGCACCCATGCCCCCCTCCCGTCAGACGCGGATGCTCTCCGTGGCGGCTGCAATTATCGCGGCCTTGCTGCTGGGGGGCGCGGGGCCGGCCGAGGCGTACGTGCGCCGGACCAACGGCTCGGGGGTACCGCTCTGGTGGCGCCCGCGGGCCATGAGCATCGCTGGCTACGAGCAAGGTTTCGATCCCGATCTGACGCCCGACCAGATCGCGGCGGCGATGGCCGATGCGGCCCTGCAGTGGACCGCCGGGAACCCCGACCTGACCACCTGCACCGATCTGGCCCTGCCGGTCACCACCCACGATCTCACCGAGGCGGCACCGCCCATCGCGCGCGACGGCGTGAACACCATCGCCGCCCGCCCGGTGTGGGACTACGATCACGTGGCCCTGGCGCAGACGTCCCTGTTCTTCGTCAAGAGCACGGGGGAGATCCTGGAGGCGGATCTCGAGGTCAATGCCCAGGACTTCACCTGGACCGACGTGGACACGGACCGGCGGCGCGGCCTGCAGGATCTCCAGAATGCTCTCACCCACGAGCTCGGGCACTTCATCGGGCTCGACCATCCCTGTTACCTGGCGGATCCGACCAGCGACGAGACCGATAACACCGGGCAGCCGGTTCCGAGCTGCGGGGACGTCGCCTTCGACTCGCCGATCCGGGCGACGACCATGTTTCCCTCCGCCGACCCTGGTGACACGTCGAAGCGGACCCTCTCCCCGGACGACGAGCTGGCGGTCTGCGACATCTATCCGCGGGGAATGGCCACCGCCGGGAGCAGCGCCATCCCCCCGGACGATTCCACCGGTTGCAGTTGCGCGATCGCCGCCGGAGTGCCGTCACCCCGGCCGGTCGTGGATCACCTCGGGGCGGGCGCGCTGGCGCTGGGCCTCGGCGGGCTCGTCTTGCGAGGCCGGCGGCGCGGATGAGGCGATGATTCACTGACCGGCCGGCCGATCTTCCAATCGTCCAATCTTCCGATCAGCCGATCCCCGCGATCTCGCGATCTCGCGGGGTGGGTTTGGGAGTAGTCTTCCGCGCCGTGGGCCAGCGTCATCGACCGGAGCGACCGCGCGCGCAGCTGCGACACCGCACGCGCGCCGTGCAGACCGACAGCGACCGGCTCGAGCGCCTGGCCACCCAGTTGCCTGGGGCCTCCGGTGACCGCCCGTTCTCCGTGGCCACGGCGTCGGTGATCGCGGTGAAGGCGCGGGCCTTGCGCTGCTTCCGGTGCGAGGGCGAGCTCGACGTCGGGGAGGACAGCGCCCAGAAGGTGAACGACGAGATTCTCCGGCGGGTCGAGCTCACCTGCCGACAGTGTCGGGGCGCCCGGGTGGCCTGGTTCCGGATTGTCCCCGTGCTGCCGAGTTGAGGCCCGCAGAGCCGCGCCACCCTGACCGAAGCCCCCCCGCCGATCCGCGCGGGCCAAGCGGCGACCGGCGTGAGTTTCGCCGGTCGGCCACGGTGGTCGCGGCCGGGATCCTGGCCAGCGGGCTCGGCTGGCCCGGGCTGCTCGGGCGGTTGCCGTTCGGGCTCTTGCTCAAGAACCAGCTCGGGGCCTCGCCGCAGCAGGTGGCGGGCTTCTGGGCCATCGCCACCGTGGCGTGGTACCTCAAGCCCCTCATCGCCCTCGGCTGCGATTCGTACCCCCTGTTCGGCACGCGGCGGCGCGGCCACCTGCTGGTGGGCGCGCTGCTCGGGAGCCTGGGCTGGCTGGCCTTCGCGGTGGTGCCGCGGGCGCTGGTCCCGTTCCTGGTCGTGATGGTGGTGCTCAACCTCGGGCTCGTGATGGTCAGCGCGGCGACCGGCGGCCTCTTGATCGAGGTCGGGCAGCGCCACCACGCCACCGGGCGCCTGAGCGCGCTCCGCACCTCGCTCGAGGGCGTGATGGCCCTGGTGACCGGGCCGCTCGGCGGAGCGCTGGCCACGGCGGCCTTCGTGTACACCGCGGCCACCGGCGCGGCGGTGGTGGCGGCCCTGATCCCGGTGGTCTGGTGGCTCGATCGCGGGCCGGACGACCCGGGACCCCGGCTGGCGCCGGTCGCCGTCGCCCGCAAGCAAATTGCCACCCTCATTCGGTCGAGGCCGGCCTGGGCGGCCTCGCTGCTGCTGTTCCTGGTCTTCCTGTCGCCCGGGATGCAGACCCCCTTGCTCTACTACCAGCAAGACGTCCTCGGGCTGTCGGCGCGCATGATGGGCATCCTGCAGATGGCCGGCGGGGTGGGGGCGCTGGCCGGGGCCGCGGTGTACGCCTGGGCCTGCCGCCGCGTGCCGTTGCGGTGGTCGCTGCCCGCGGGGATCGGGCTCGGCGCGGTCTCGGCCCTGCTGTACCTCGGGTATCGCTCGGCGGGCGCCGCCCTCGCGATCGACGCGCTCTCGGGTTTCCTCGGGGCCCTCGCGACCCTGCCGCTCTTCGATCTGGCGGCGCGCGCGACGCCGCGCGGGACCGAGAGCCTCGCTTACGCGCTGCTGATGGCCGTCCGCACGCTGGCGGTCACGGGGATCTCCGATCCGCTCGGCGCCTGGCTCTACGGCCGCTGGCACCTGCACCTCGGCGCGCTGGCGTGGGTCAACGCCGCGGCCACCTTGGCCGTGCTGCCGCTCCTCGCCTGGCTTCCGCGCGAGCTGCTGGCCGCGCCCGAACCCGCCGTCCGCTGATCGCCGAGCATGCCGGGCGTCGTTTCGACGTTCGCCCGGATGCGCCCGGGCAAAGACCTGCTACAAACCTTGCTTGATGCGTGACGATCGAGACTCCCCGCCCCCCACCTCCGCGCGCGATGCCGAGGAGCAAGCGGCCGTGGCTTCCAAGGCCCTGGTCGATGCCGCCTTCGTCTGCGACCTGGTGCTGGTGCGTGATCTGCTGGCCCTCGGCGCCGATCCCAACGTGCGCGACGAGGACGGTCGGACGCCGCTGTTCTCGGCGGTGCTGGGTGGCAGCCTCGGGCTCGTGGGCCTGCTCATCGAGTCGGGCGCCGAGGTGAACGCCCGCGACACCCAGGGGTTCAGCCCGCTGCATTACGCGGCCCAGGAGGACTTGCTCGAGATGGCGAGGCTCCTCATCGCCAAGGGGGCCGACGTCAACGCCCAGGACGAGGACGGCAGCTCCGTGCTCTGGCGCGCCGTGTTCTCCGAGCGCGGTCGGCGCGATCTCCTCGAGCTCCTCCTCGCCTCGGGGGCCAAGCCCGATCTGCCGAACCGGGCCGGCGAGACCCCGCGCGCGCTGGCCGAGCGCCTCGGCAGCGGGGCCTTCAGCGCGAACTGAGCCCCGCTGATCCCGGGGCCTGGGCGGGCCGCCGGCGCGTCGCCTCAGCGCTTGCCCGTCTCGGCCGCGTCCTTCCTCTGGAGCGCCTGGTTGGCTGCGATCTGGACCTCGACCCGGCGGTTCTTCTTCCGACCTTCGGCGGTCTGGTTGTCGGCCACCGGGCGATCGTCGGCGAGCCCCTGGCCGGTCATGCGCGCGCGCGCCACGCCGTTCTGGCCGAGGAACGCGATCACCGACTCCGCCCGCTCCACCGAGAGCTTGCGGTTGAGCTCCTTCTTGCCGGTGTTGTCGGTGTGTCCCTCGATGACCAGATCGGTCTCCGGATACTTGGTCAACACCTGGGCGAACTCGGTGAGATCCTTCTGCGATTGCGGTTTGAGGGCCGCCTTGTTGGTGTCGAACAGGATCGCCGAGTTGAAGCGCACCACCAGCTGGTTGCCTTGCCGCTCGATGTTGGCGCCCTTGACCTTCGCGAGATCGGCCTGCTGCTTGTCCATGTAGCGGCCGATGAGCGCCCCCGAGCCGGCACCCACCCCGGCCCCGAGGGCGGCGCCGAAGAGAGCCCCGCGGCCCCCGCCCGCCAGGGCCCCGATCCCGGCGCCGAGCACCGCACCGCTGCCGGCCCCGATGCCGGCGCCCTTGCCTTCCTGCGTGGCGCAGGCGCCGGTCAGCGTGGCGGCGGCCACGAGGGCCGCGATGGCGGTGGTGGCGGCCCTGGGCAAGTGGCGGGCGGGGCGGCGGGCGGTGGCTGGCGGCGGCGGGACGATGGGCTCGGCGGTCGCGGTCATGGTGTTCCCCTCGGTCACAATCGAAGCGGTCGCATTTCGCGAGCGGTGACAATCGAACAAGCGGTAGCGATCGGTTGATAACACGGACCGCCCTTCCGGTTCAGACGTAATCTCCTCCACTCCATGGATGAAGGCGCGCTGGTCCTCGAGCTCGAACATGCCGCGTACTGGCGGGGCGAGCGCACGATCTTGAGCGGAATCGACTGGCGCATCCGTCGCGGCCAGCACTGGGCCTTGCTCGGGGCCAACGGCTCCGGGAAGACCACGCTGCTCAAGATGGTGGCCGCCATCGAGTGGCCGTGCGACGGTCACATCCGGGTGCTCGGCCAGCGCTTCGGCGAGGTGGATCTGCGCGAGCTGCGCCGCTCCATCGGGGTGGTGAGCTCGGCGCTGGTGCCTTACTTCCAGGATCGCCAGCCCGCCCTCGCCATCGTCGAGACCGGCATCGACGCGGAGCTGGGATGGTGGCGGACCTTCGACGCCGATGCCGAGGCGCGCGCGCGGGCAGGTCTGGCGGCGCTCGGGATCGCCGCGCTCGCGGACAATCCCTACGGCCAGCTCTCGCAGGGCGAGAAGCAGCGGGTGCTCATCGCGCGCGCCCTCATGAATGCGCCCCACCTCCTCATCCTCGATGAGCCCTGCGCCGGGCTGGATCCGGCGGCGCGCGAGCGCTTCCTCGAGGATCTCGGGCGCTTCGTCGAGCGCCCCGAGACGCCCACCCTGGTGATCGTGACCCACCACATCGAGGAGATCCCGGCGTTCGTGCGGCACGCGCTGGTCCTCAAGGACGGTCGCACCCTCGCCCAGGGCGCGATCGCCGAGGTCCTCCGCGCCGACGTCCTCGGCGAGGCCTTCGGCCGCCCCTGCCGGGTCGAGCCCACCTCCGCCGGTCGCTACCGTTTGCACATGGACTGAGCCGCGTCACGTCAGCCCATTGCCGGGCCCTCGATTGTCATGGCCCCGGTCCCGGCCCGTCGCCGCGGCTGGCGCGGTCGAGGGTCCTCGCCACGGTTCGGGCCGCCGCCCTCGCGATGCCGCGCGGATCCGAGTACGCCGACCCGGCCACCGTCCCGCTCGGCGGAACCCGGGGCGCGGAGGCCGCCGGGCCGCGTCCGGCGGCCCCTTCCACCGCCGCCGCCAGGACCGCGACCGCCACCGAGCCGCCCTCGACGATGCGCCCGTTGACGATGAAGCTGGGTGTGGCCAGGACGGGGATCGCGGCCCCCTCGGCGTTCTCGGTCTCCACCGCGGCGGCCAGACCCTCGCTGGTGAGGGCCGCCTCGAACTGTCCGTCGTCGAGGGCCAGCCGCTCGACGAGCTGGCGCACGCGGGCTCGCAAGCTGGCTTCATCGATCGTCCGGGCCTCGTCGATCAGCAAGTCGTGCATCGGCCAGAAGGCCCCTTGCTCGCCAGCGGCCCGCGCCGCCCGCGCCGCGAGCAAGTAATCGTCGCCGAATCCGCGGTCGGCGTCCTTCCACCAGATCCGGATGGCGGGGGAGGCCGCCCCGGCGAGTCCGCCGGCCGGCGCGCCGTCGGGACGGGCCAAGCTGCGCAGGAAGGCATCCGCCTCGCGGGTCGCGGGCGAGTGATAGTCCCCGAGCTCGGTGACACCGATCGGGGCGTCGCTCGGTCCGCGGGGCTCCCAGTCGCCCCTGGCCTCGGCCTTCGGCACGGAGATCGGGGCGTCCATGCTCTCCAGCAGCGCGAGGCCAATCTGCGGAAACGCCGATGCGACCACGGCGGCGCGCGCGCGGGTGCGCTCGCTGCCCGATTCGCCGGCGGGCGGCACGGGCCCGCGTCCCGTCGTGGGGGAGCCACGCGGCGGGCCGGGATGGAACCGATCGAGCGATCCCTTGGCCGTCATCTTGGGCAGATCGAGGGGCACATCGCCACGACCGGGACCCGAGGTGGCTGCCCCCGGCGTGGCGGACGCGAGCGCCACCACGTCCCGCTTGACGCGCCCGAGCGGGAGATCCACGCCGAGCACCGGACGGCGAAACGGCGGGACCCCCGCGAAGCGGAGCTCGGGGCCGCGCGCCGCCAGCACGAACCTCAGCAGCGTCTCTGCACGCACCATCGACGGCGGCAGGTCGCCCGCGTGCGCCGACGTGGGGCCGCCGTCGGCCTCATCGCTCGGCACCGGCTCGCCCGAGCCAGCGGCGGCCCCCGGCGGGGCCACCACCATCCCAGCGAGGCGGCCGAGCCCATCGAAGAGGGGCGTGCCCGAGGCGAGCCCCCGGGCGTCGGCAGCGAGCGCGACGAGCCGGCCCGGCGCCACCGCGGACGACGCCGAGGTGGCGGCCGCGACGGGGGCGACACCCGCGACCTCGCGCGCTGGCTCCGGGAGGGCGCGCCCCGCCCAGAGGCCAGCCTGCGGGTCATGGGTGACCGCGAGCAGCCCGGCCACGGCGCCGTCGGCCCGAGCCGCGCCGCCCGTGGCCGTCGGCGGTGCGGGTCCGCGCGCGATGGGCATGTGGGGCAGGAACACCGCCGCCGGTGGGCGCGCCTCGACGAGCGCCAGATCGAGCGCGTCGCAGATCGCCACCACCCGCACAGGCATCGCGGCGGCCAGGTTGCGGGCGGCCAGCTTGCCGTGGGTGCCGAGCACCATCGCGAGCGTCCCCCGGCCCTCGACGGCGGCGGCCACGGCGCGGCGACTGGTGAGGGCCAGCCCGGAGGCCGTGATGAGCGTCGCCGGCCAGATCGCCGCCGAGCCCGCCTTGTCCGAGCGCGTCGCTCCGTCTGCCGGACTTGGCTCCCCCGTCGTGGTGAGCACGACCACCCCGGGCGCGACCCGGCCGAGCAGGTCGCCAAGTGCCACGGTGCGCGCGCTGCCAGCCCCACCAGGGGGGACCCCGCGGGGCGGCTCCTCGGCGTGCCCGTGGGCGGACATCCCCCAGGTGAGGACAAAAACCACAGTAGATACAGTATTGCAGGTTACGCGCATTTGCCGTTTAATTAGACCACGAAAACCTCCCGCCGTCACCTCCACCGGATGGCCTGGACAGCCATCGACCGTCCTGCGGATGGGTGCGTGCGCCGCGGGCCACGAAGGTGGCGTCGGGCCACGGGACGAGGTGGGTCGTGTGGTTGATCCGGCGCTGGGAGAGAGGAGCGGGTATCCTGGGCGCGCGTGGCCAATGCCGACGATCGTGACCTCCCTCCTCCTGCCGGGCCGGTGGTGCTCCGGGTGGCGCGCGACGGCGATCAGGCCGACGAGTGGACGCTGGTCCTGACCGCGGTCGGGATTCCTTCGCAGGTGGTGCGTGCGCCGCCGCCGAACGGAGAAGCGCTCCTGGGCGATCCCGCCGCTGCCTCCCTCCCCGGCGGCGGCCCCGGTCCTTGGGGGGGCGGGCGCCTGGCCCTGTGCGTCGCCCCCGAGCAGGTGGCGGCGGCCGCGCGGACCCTCGCCGAGTACGAGCGCGAGAGCCGCGAGGGGGCCGACGAGCGCCCGGTCCTGGCACCGGAGCGCGGCTCCGGCGCGCTCGGGGCGGTGGTGGGGCTGCTGCTCGTGCTGTTCGAGCGGGTGACCGGCTTCGCCGAACAGACCGCCGATTCGCGCTGGGATTCACGCTGGTTCACGGTCGGCGTGGCGAGCGCCGCGCGCATCCGGGCCGGCGAGTGGTGGCGCGCGGTCACCGCCACGACCCTGCACGCCGACGTGATGCACCTCGCGGGCAACGTCGTGGCGTCGATCATCTTCGTCGGCGCGGCCGGGCGATGGCTCGGCTGGGGGGTCGCATCGATGCTGATGGTACTGGCGGCGTGCGGAGCCAACCTGGCCACGGCCTACGTGAAGCCGCCCACGCACGAGTCGCTCGGGGCCTCCACGCTGACCTTCGCGGCCCTCGGCTTGCTGGTGGGCCTGCAGGTGCTGCATCGCTGGCGCGGTGGGGGCCTCGCCCGGCGGCGGGCCTGGCTGGTGGGGTTCGGAGCCGGGCTCGGGCTCATGGCGATGCTGGGAATGGGGCAGCAATCGGACGTGTCGGCGCACGCGTTTTCCCTCGGCTTCGGGACCTTGCTCGGGCTCGGCGCGGGGGCGATCCTCGACCGACGCCGCCGCGACGACGCACGGGGGCCCGCGTGGGGGGCGGGTTTTCGGTCGGGGTGGCGGGCCTGGGCGCAGCGCGGTCTCGCCATCGCGATCCTGGCGGCGGTCGCCGCGGCCTGGCGGCGGGCATGGTCGTGAGGCCCTTCGCAAGCGGCGGCCCGCACACTCGATTTTGACCCGAGCCCGTGTAATGTGTCCCGCATGCATGCCGGACGAACTGGACGTGCCGGGCTCCGCCGCGTCGGAGCGCTGGAACCGCGGGCAGCCGGGGTCCTGCGCCTCGCCGCGGCCTCGTGGGGGCTGCTGTGGCTGGCGGTGGGGGCAGGCGGTGGATGGTCGACCTTCGGGTGCCAGCGCGGAGCCTCGATGCACGCGGCCGGGAGCACCACGGCCAGCGGCGGCGGCGACAGCCCGGTGGTGGCGCGGATCGACGACGTGGTGATCACCGCCGCCGACGTGCAGGACCGGATCAACAAGCAGTCGCCGTTCGTGCGGGCCCGCTACAGCGATCTCGAGAAGCGCAAGGAGTTCCTCGACAACCTGATCCGCTTCGAGGTGATGGCCAAGGAGGCCGACAAGCGCGGCTACGCCCACGATCCGGAGGTCGTGCGGGTCATGAAGCAGCAGATGATCTCGAAGTTCCTGCAGAAGGACTTCGAGTCCAAGCTCCGCGTCGAGGACGTCCCTGCCGCCGACGTCGAGAAGTACTACAAGGAGCACGCCGAGGAGTTCAACCGGCCCGACGAGGTGCGCGTGAGCCAGCTCGTGGTCAAGGACAAGGCCCGGGCCGAGAAGCTGGCGGGCGAGGCCCGCGCGGCGAGCCACGTGGACGGCAAGGCCTTCCGCGAGCTCGTGACCAAGTTCTCCGAGGACGAGGACTCGAAGGCGCGGGGCGGGGATCTCACCTCCTTCGACAAGAGCTCGACCCTCTATCCGAGGGAGCTGGTGGAGGCCGCCTTCGCCTTGAAAGAGGTCGGCGACATCTCCCCGCCCGTCAAGACCGACAAGGGGTATCACGTGCTGCGGCTGACCCAGAAGCACCCGGGGTTCTCGCGTCCGCTCGGGGAGGTGAAGCGCCAGATCCAGCAGCGGCTCTTCCGCGACGTGCGGGCCAAGGCGCTCGACGCGTTCGTGGCGGATCTGAAGACCAAGTACGCGGTCTCGATCGACGAGGCCAATCTGGCCAAGGTGACCATCGACTCGGGGGATGGCCAGCCGGGCGGGATGGCGCGGCCCTCGAGCCTGCCGGGTGCGCTCGGCGTTCGGCATGGCCTCGGGGGGGCGCTGCCGGGGATGCCGTCTGCCTCCGGTCCCCCTTCCACCTCCCCGGTCGCCCCCGCGCCCGCTGCACCAAAGGCCCCCTGACATGACGACGCTGCACGGCCCCGGCTCGCGAAACCTGCGAACTTCACCGATGACCTTCGCCCGGCGGCGGACGATGGCGGTGGTGTGCGGGCTCGGCCTGCTCCTCGGCGGGGCGGTGGCCTCGGCCCGGGTGGTGGAGAAGGTGGCCGCGGTGGTCGGGCCGAACATCATCCTCGCGAGCGAGGTGGAGGAGAAGGCCGGCCCGATGATGGCGGACGTTTCCCGCATCACCGACGCCGAGAAGCGCGCCGCCCGCGCCAGCGCCCTGCGCCGCGAGGTGCTGGATCACCTGATCGACGACGAGCTGATCGCCGAGCAGGCGGTCGAGCTGCGGCTCAGCATCACGCCCGAGCAGGTGGACGCCTCGATCGCCGAGATCAAGCGCCAGAACAACATCGACGACGAGCAGCTCAAGCAGGCCCTGCGCGGGCAGGGCATGACCATGGCCGGCTACCGGTCCGACCTCAAGAAGCAGCTCCTGCGCTTCCGGGTGCTGAACATCGCGGTCGGCTCGAAGATCAACGTGTCCGACGAGGACGTGCGGGCCTACTACGAGCGGCACTACAAGGCGGGCGGCGCCAACGTGCAGGTGCGCGCCAGCCACATCTTCCTCTCCATCCCCGAGGGAGCGGACGCCGGTGCGGTGGCGGACAAGGAGGCGCTCGGTCGAAAGCTGGTCGAGCGCGCCGCCACCGAGGACTTCGCCAAGCTCGCCAAGGAGTACTCGGACGACGCCGCCACCCGCGGTGAGGGCGGTGACCTCGGGTTCTTCGGCAAGGACATGCTGCCGAAGCCCATCGAGGATCTGGTGTTCGCCATGAAGCTCGGCGAGGTGCGGGGCCCCGTGCGGGCCGAGCGCGGGTTTCACGTCATCAAGCTGGTCGATCGCAAGGTGGCGGAGGCCAAGCCGCTGGCGGAGGTCGACGAGGAGATCCGGATGCAGCTTCGTCAAAAGGAGATGGAGAAGCAGACCAAGGGCTACCTCGCGGACCTGCGCAAGCGCACCCTGGTCGACATCCGGTACTGAGGGCAGGGCGGCCCCGCGCCATGTCGCGTTCGTCCTTCCAGGCCCGGTCCCAGGCGCGGCTGCGCGGCGTGAAGCTCGAGACCGAGGTCGCGCTCGCGGGCCTGACCACCCTCGGGCTCGGCGGCCCGGCGCGGTTCGTGGTGACGCCCGCCGATGAGGCCGAGGTGCGGCTGGCGCACGACTGGGCCAGGTCGAGCCGGCTGCCGCTGGTGGTGCTCGGGGGCGGGTCGAACCTGGTGGCGGGTGACGCCGGGTGGGGCGGGGTGGTGTTGCGGGCGGGGCGCCTGCGCGGTGAGGTGGTGGAGGTGCGGGGCGACGAGGTGTGGGTGACCGCCGCCGCCGGCGAGCCCTGGGATGCGTGGGTCGCCTCCTGCGTGGGTCGGGGCTGGGCCGGCGTGGAGTGCCTGGCGGGGATTCCGGGCCTGGTCGGCGCGACCCCCATCCAGAACGTGGGGGCGTATGGCCAGGAGGTGTCCGAGACCATCCGGGCGGTGCGGGTGTTCGATCGGACGCGGGACAGCGTGGTGACGCTCGGGGTGGAGGACTGCGGCTTCGGGTATCGCGACAGCGTCTTTCGTCGCAGCCCGGACCGGTTCATCGTCCTCGCCGTCACCTTCGGGCTGCGGCCGGGGGGCAAGGCGGCGGTGCGCTACGCGGAGCTGGCGGCGGTCCTCGCCGCCGAGGATGCGGTCGCAGGCGCCGTCGCAGTCGACGTCGACCTCGCGCGCGTCAGCCAGGCGGTGCGCCGGCTGCGGCGCGGGAAGTCCATGCTGCTCGACGATCCGGACGACGAGAACCGCCGGAGCGTGGGGTCGTTCTTCACGAACCCGATGGTGTCACCCGCCGAGGCCACCGCGACCGAGGGGCGGGCCATCGGCCTCGGGGTGCTGGTCCCGCCGGCGCGCATGCCGCAATTTCCGGGGTCGGACGGGCGCGTCAAGCTGTCGGCCGCCTGGTTGATCGAGCGGGCCGGCTTCCTCAAGGGCCATCGCCACGGCGCGGTCGGGATCTCCACCCGGCATGCCCTGGCCCTGGTCCACCACGGTGGCGGGACCACCGCCGAGCTGCTCGAGCTCGCCCGCGCCATCCGGGACGCGGTCCACCTGCGCTTCGGCGTCGAGCTCCGCCCCGAGCCGGTCTTCCTCGGCACCTCCTGGACCTGAGGATTCGGCCCGCAGGGGCCCGATCCTTGCAAATCGAACACGCGGTGTTCATTTACAAGAATGATGATCGCCAGCGGACGCTGAGCACGATGTCAGCCAGGGGCGGGCGCTGTCAGGTCGTCGGGCGGCCGGGCCTCGGGCGGAGGGCGACGAGCTCGGTCAGGCGGGCGCGCGCGGCGGCCAGGCGGTCGCGCTTGTCGGCGTCGTCGAAGGCGTAGCTGAGGCGCATGTCCGGGGACAGCTTCCAGCGGCTGTGCCGGGCGGAGACCAGTCGCATCACGCTGGCGGGCTCGAGCGGCGAGTCCGGGCCGAGCGACAGCAGCAGGCGCGCCGGTCCGAGCTCGTAGCCGAGCGCCCCGATGGCGCGCACCAGGAGCTTGTGCCCCATGACCTCGGCGAGCAGTCGGCCCTCCTCGGGGACCGGGCCGTAGCGGTCCTCGAGCTCGGCCAGGGTGGCGCGGATGTCGTCCTCGTCGCGGGCCTGGGCGAGCCGCCGGTAGAAGTCCAGGCGCTGACCGGTGTCGGGCAGGTAGTCGTCGGGCAAGAAGGCCGGCACGTCCGCCGAGATCTCCGGATCGCGCTCGTTGCGGATGGGCTGACCCTTGAGCTCGGCCACCGCCTCCTCGAGGATGCGCGCGTAGGTCTCGAAGCCGACGGTGGCCACCGCGCCCGACTGCCGGTCGCCGAGCAGCTCGCCCGCCCCGCGGATCTCGAGATCGTGGGTGGCGACCTGGAACCCGGCGCCGAGCTCGGTGAACCGCTGCAGGACCGAGAGCCGCTGCTTGGCCTCGGGGGACAGGCCGCTCTCGTTCGGGACCACCAGGTAGCAGAAGGCCCGCTCGCGCGAGCGCCCGATGCGCCCACGCATCTGGTAGAGCTGGGCCAGCCCGAACCGCTCGGCGCGGTTGACGATCATGGTGTTGGCGCGCGGGATGTCCAGCCCCGATTCGATGATGGTGGTGGAGACCAGGATGTCGATCTTCCCGTCGACGAAGTCGATCATGATCTTCTCGAGCTCGCCTTCCCCCATCTGTCCGTGGGCCATGGCGAGGCGGGTGTCCGGCGGGGAGATCTCCCGCAGCTTCTCGGTCCACTCGCCGAGATCCTCGATCCGGTTGTGCACGAAGAACACCTGCCCGCCGCGCCCCAGCTCCTTGTGGATCGCCTCGGAGAGGAGCTCGGGGGCCCAGCGGCAGACGAAGGTGCGGATGGCCAGCCGGTCGGCGGGCGGGGTGGCGATGATCGAGATCTCGCGCAGACCGCCAATCGCCATCTGCAAGGTCCGGGGGATGGGGGTGGCGGTCAGGGTGAGGACGTCCACCTGGGTGCGCAGCTCCTTGAGGCGCTCCTTGTGGGTCACCCCGAAGCGTTGCTCCTCGTCGATCACCACGAGGCCGAGATCCCGGAAGCGAACGTCACGCGACAGCACCCGGTGGGTGCCCACCACCACGTCGATCTTCCCGGCGGCGAGCCCGGCGATGGTGCTCTGCTGGTCGGCGCGGCTGCGAAAGCGCGAGAGCACCGCCAGCTTGACCGGCAGGTCGGAGAAGCGATCGGAGAAGGTCACGAAGTGCTGCTCGGCGAGCACGGTGGTGGGGGCCAGGATCGCCACCTGCTTTCCGCCCTGGACCGCGAGCAGCGTGGCCCGCAGCGCGACCTCGGTCTTCCCGTAGCCCACGTCGCCGCAGACCAGGCGATCCATCGGGCGCTCGGACTGCATGTCGGCGAGGACCGCCTCGATGGCCTTGGCCTGATCCGGGGTCTCCTCGAAGGGGAAGGTCTCCTCGAGCTCGCGGAACACGGCGTCGGGGGCCGGGAAGGCGAAGCCCGAGAGCGCCGCCCGCTGGGCGTAGAGCTGCAGGAGCTCCTCGGCGATCTTGCGCGCCTCGGCCGACACGCGCCGGCGCTTCTCGGCCCAGGTCTTGCCCCCGAGCTTGTCGAGCCGGATGGCGGCGCCGTCCCCGCCGAGGAACCGGTGGAGCAGGCCCACCCGGTACACCGGCACGTAGACCAGGCCCCCGTCGTACTCGAGGTGCAGGAAGTCCTGGGTGACCCCGCGCACCGCCAGCTTCTTGAGGCCGCGGTAGCGACCGACGCCGTGGTCGTCGTGCACGATCACGTCGCCCTCGGCGATCTCGCCGAGATCGCCGAGAGTGGGCAGCTTGCTCGGGCGGGCCTCGCGGACCTGGCGGCGACCGAAGATCTCCTCCTCCGAGACCAGCACCAGCCGGTCCGCGGGCAACCGGAAGCCGTGGCTGAGCGCGCCGGTCAGCACCGCCAGCCGCGGGCTGCCGAGATCGCTCGACGGATCGAGGAGCTCCGGCAGCGAGGCGTGGAACGACGGCAGCACCGACGGTGCCAGCTCCCAGGAAGCGAGCAGAGCGGTCAGGCGCTCGCTGTGGGTGCGGTTCGAGGCGACCAGGCGCACCCGCTGGCCCGCGGCCATCCACTGCCGCAGCCGCTCCCGAAACGCCCGCCCGAGATGCGTCTCGGCGTCCATGTTCTGCCGCCCAGCTCCGCTCGCATCGGTCTGGTGTAGCTCCGCCTTCAGCGCCGCATTCGACTCCGCCCGCAAGCGCACCCGCATCCTCCGCGCCCGCCACCTCGAAACGTCCTGATCCCCGTCCTCGTCCTTGTCCGAGTCCCCGTCCTCGTCCCCGTCACCGTTCCCCTCCGTCATCTCGACGGTCCTCAGCTCCACCCGATCTCTCCGGGCCAGCAACCGGCGCGCCTCCACCTCCGAGAGCACGAAGTCCGTGGGATCGAGCGCGATGCGGTGATCGGCGCGCCGGCTCGCCGCCGTCTCGCGCAGCTTCGACAGGGCGCGCCGCATCTCGTCCAGCACGCCGTCGGGCTCCTCGATCGCGAACACGACGTCCTCAGGGAGATAGGCCGTGAGGGTGTCCATGCTGGCGTGATACGCGGGGGCGAGGGCCTCGGCCCCGAAGAAGGACTCGCCCGACTCGATCTGCTCGATGGTGTGGCGGATCTTCGACGATGGGACGATCGCGGCGTCGGCCAGAGCCTGCAGCCGCGCCCGCGGATTGGCGCCCGGCGTGCAGATGGTGTCGCGCACCGGGTGCACGTGCACCTCGGGGATCTCGCGCAGGGTCCGCTGGGTCCCCACGTCGTAAAGCCGCACCGACTCGACCTCGTCGCCGAAGAGCTCGATGCGCACCGGGTGGTGGTACACCGGGGGGAAGACGTCGATCACCGCCCCGCGCACCGCGAACGTCCCGGGATCCTCGACCACCGCGGTCTTGCCATAGCCGGCCCGCGCCAACGCCCGCACCGTGTCGTCGCGGCTGATGGCGTCTCCGCGGGCGATGCGGGCCGACAGCCCGTCGAAGGCCACGCGTGGGAAGAAGCGGCGGCAGAGCGCCGAGGCCGAGACCACGAACACCGGCGCGGCGCGGTGCTGCGAGAGCCGAAAGAGCGCGGCCATCCCCGCCAGCAGCGCGCGCCGGTCCGGCTGCATCTCGGTGTAGGGCGACAGCTCCGGTGCGGGCAGCCACAGCACGGTGGGGATGGCCAGCGGATCGTCGCTGGGGCGGGTCGCCGGCAGGAAGAACTCGAGATCGCGCACCCGATCCTCCGCCGCGTCCTCGTCCGGGACGACGTACACCACCCGTGGCGCTCCCGGTCCTCGACGCTCGTCCGGCGGCGGTGGCGCCTGACTCGCCAGCCAGGCGGCCATGGCCGGCCCGAGGGCACCGGCGGCGCCGTAGATCTCGACCACGCTCGGCCGCTCTCCGGCTCGGCCCGGCCGCTGCCCGAGATGACCGCGCAGGGCGCTCAACGCATCGAGGACTCGCTGCTCGGCGGGAATCACGTGGCCTCGGGGCCCATCGTACACTGCTCGGGATGACGTTGCCGCCGCTCGTGACCTCCCGGCTCGTCACCCTGTCCCTGCTCGTCGCGGCGGTCGGGCTCGACGTCGGGCCGGTGGCCAGGGCGGGTGGGCTCGGCGCCGGACAGGGGGTCGGGCCCGGTGGGTCGGCCGGGGGCGGCGTGCTCGAGGCGGCCATCGGAGCATTGGCCGGGAGCATGCGACGCCGCCGCGGTCTCGACGGCGTCGGCCTCGGCGCTCACGGGGCCATGGAGCGTGGCCCGAGGAGCAAGCCAAGCAACCCGGGCGCGCAGGGCAGAGCTCCCGTGTCCCCTCGCGACGGCGGCCCGCCGCAGATTCACTTCGTCGATGCCGCCGAGCTGCGTGCGATCGTCGACGCCCGTGTCCTGGCCGACGCGCGAGCGATGGGCCCGGGGGCGGTCCGGGCGCCGCTCCACCACGCGATGGGGCTCGGTCCGCCGCCGGCCTGGTCCGACGGCAGCCTCCCGGACCCGGGCGACCGCGCGGGTGAGGAGGCGGCCGGGGCGCTCTACGATCTCGCCAGCGGGCGCGTTCTGCTCGCCGCCACCGCCGCCACCGCCGCCGCCGCGCGCGATGACGACGCGACCGCCCGGCGGATCCCGGGGGCGGCTCGCGACCTCGCGCCGTTCGTGCTCTGCCACGCCCTGGCGCTGCAGATCCTCGATCGTCATTTTCACCTCGGGCCCTTTCTGCGGGACGGGCAGGTGCCCGCCCCGGCTCGGCCGGTCCGAGTGCGCACCGCGCCAGGGCTCGTCGATGCCGACGACGGAGATGCGGCGGTGGCGCGCCAGGCCCTGGTCGAAGGCGATGCCCTGATCCAGGCGCTCGAGCAGATCCTCCCGGACGGAATGCCGTCGGCGCGTGGGCTCGGCCTGGCGGCAGACCGCGTCCGGGCGACCCTGCTCTCCGGGCCAGACGATCATTCCGCGCGGGACGCGCTCCACCCCGACCAGGGCATCGCGCGGGCGCGTCGCCTCTTTCCCCAGACCGCCGGCGTGGCGTTCGTCGCGGCCTTGCGGGCCCGCTGGTCCTGGGCCGAGATCGATCGCGCGCTGTGGTCGCGGCCGCCCGCCTCGACCGAGGAGGTGCTGCACCCCGATGCGTACCTGCGCGGCGAAGTTCCAGATCCGGTCGCGACCCGCCTGCCGCTCGGGGCCCTCGGGGACTGGCGTGTCGCGGCCGAGGACACCCTCGGTGAGCTCGGGGTCTCGGCCTTTCTCGGTCCGTCGGTGGGCGAATACCGGGCGGCCCGCGCCGCCGCGGGGTGGGCGGGCGATCGCGCGGTCTGGCTCTCGTCCTCGCGCGGAGGTGACGCGCCCTTCGCCGTGTGGCTCACCACCTGGGACGACGAGACCGACGCGGTGGACTTCGCGGAGCAGGCGACGGTGGCCCTGGCCACGCTGACCGAGAGCTCGCCGCCCGACGCCCTCTTCATCGATCCGGCCGGCCGCCGCTTCGCGATCGAGACCGCGCCCCGCACGGTCGGCCTGCTGTTCTCGGCGCCCGAGGCCGGGCAAGCGATCCTGCGTCGGCTGATCGCCGCCGCCGTGCCGGTGGCGACCGCTTCCCCCGCGCCCGGGCGCGCCCCGCGCGCACGTGCCGCCCGCCGCTGACGCCGCCGCGCGGAGCGCAGGGCAGGTCGGGACCCGGCCCGGCTTCAGGCGCGAGCCAGGTGCTCGCTGATGGTGCGCAAGGCCGCCAGGCTGGCGATGTCGTGCTCGAGGAGGGGGATCTGCACGATCGGAATGTCGGGACGCCGCGCCGCCAGCCGCGCCAGCTCGCGCTGCTCGTCGGCGACCAGCTGCTCGCGCTCGTCCACCAGCTCGGCGAGGCGGCGCGCCGCGAGCCGGACGTCGTCGGGAGGCAGCCCGCCCGTCTCCGCCCGAGCCCGCAACCGACGCTCGAGCTCCAGATGGCTCGGGACCGCGGTCAGCGGCGCCCCTGCGCCCGCGCCGGCGCCGGCGCCGGCGATGATGCTGCTCGCGTGGGACGGCGGCCAGGGCGCATGCACCCGGTTGACGACGAAGGCGCCGAGCGCGATCCCGGCATCCTGCAGCTGACGCGCGAAGGTCAAGGCCTCGTCCACCGCGGACGTCTCGGGGGACAGCACCAGCAGGAAGCTCACGTCGTCCTGTCGCAGCCGTGCCTCGATGCTGTGGGCGCGCTCGAGGAACCCCGCGAGGACCACCTGGAAGTCGGTCAGGAAGGCCGCCACGTCCTCGAGAAAACGGCTGCCCACCAGCTTGCCGAGGCGCTTGAGGACCAGGGCCCCGCCCGACCGCAGGCGCTGCCACGAGAAGCGGGACGCGTCCGCCGGGCGCGCGAACCAGCCGAGCGCCGGGCTGGAGATGGCGTCCGAGATCCGGCGCGGGGCCTCGAGGAAGTCCAGGGCGTGCGCCGCCGGAGGCGTATCGAGCACGATGAGGTCGAACTGTCCCCCGCGCACGAGATCGTAGAGCGCCAGCGTGGCGGCGTACTCCTGCGATCCGGTGAGGGTGGTGGTGATCTGCCGATAGAGGGGGTTGTCGAAGATGCGTCGGCGCATGGCCTCGTCCGGCACCTGCTCCTCCACCAGCTTCGCGAAGGCCCGCGCCGTATCGAGCCGCGCCACGAACAGCCGATGCGCCCCGAGCCCGAGGGCGGCGCCGACGGTGGCCGGCACGGCGGCCGGCTCCGCGGACAGGGTGACCCCGAGCGCATCGGCCAGGCGCGGTGCCGGGTCGATGGTCGAGACCAGGGTGCGCGCACCGCTCGCGCGAGCCGCCGCCAGCGTGGCCAGCGCGGCCGAGGTGGTGGTCTTGCCGACTCCCCCCGGCCCGACGCACACGATGATCTTCTTCCGCGCCAGCAGCGCCCCGATGACACCCTGACCAGCCCCGACGAGCGGCTCGGCCGGAGCCCGCGCGTCTTCAGGCAAGGGAATCCCGGCGGGTCCTGAGCGCAGGTCCCCGCAATTTCCTACTCGTCTTCACGTCGATCCATCCCGCCCGGCCGCAACATTTCCCCCAACGTTCCCCCACGCCCCGACCCAGATCAACTCCTTTCGCCGCGCCCGCTCATACCCCCTCTTGCCCGTCCTCGTCCTCGTCGCCGTCCTCGTCCCCGTCGCCGTCCTCGTTCCCCATCGCATCCGGCCACCCACTCTTCTCAGGCCTTCTCGACCGCCCGGTGCCACCGCTCGAGGTGCGCCGCCCGCTCCTCGCTCGACATCCGGGGCAGGAAGGTCCGGCTCCCAGCGGGGGCTTGCCCGTCTTGCCCGGCTCCGTTCTCCGCCGCCGCCGTCAGCGACTCCGCGCCGCCCGGGGGCGCCCACAGCCCGAGCGCCCGGGCCGCGAGCTTGGCGGCGCCGAGCGCCGTGGACTCGAGCATGGCCGGGCGCACGATGGGGATGCCCATGAAGTCGGCCTGCATCTGCAGGAGCAGATCGTTCGCCGCCGCCCCACCGTCCACCCGCAGCTGACGGATCCGTCGCCCCGCATCGCGCTCCATGGCCAGCATCAGATCCACGTTTTGCAGCGCGATCGCCTCCAGCGCCGCCCGGGCGATGTGGGCCCGGGTGGTTCCGCGGGAGATCCCCACGATCACGCCGCGCGCCTCCGGCCGCCAGTGCGGGGCCCCGAGCCCGGTCAGCGCCGGGACGATGGTGACGCCGCCCGCGTCCGGCACGGTCGTGGCCAGCGCCTCCACCTCCGCCGCGCGCCCGATGATCCCGAGCCCGTCGCGCAACCACTGCACCAGCGCGCCGGCGATGAAGGCGCTGCCCTCGAGCGCGAACGTGGTCTGGCCGTCGATGCTCCAGGCCACGGTGCCGAGCATGCCCGTCCCCGACAGGACCGGGCTTCCCCCCACGTTCATCAGCAGGAACGCCCCGGTCCCGAAGGTGCACTTGGCGTCCCCCGGGCGCACGCAATCCTGGCCGTAGAGCGCCGCCTGCTGATCGCCCGCGACGCCGGCGATGGGAAGCCCGTCGGGGAACGGGGCCGCGCCGCGCGTGCGCGCGACGATCCCGGAGGACGCGCATATCTCCGGCAACACCGCCATCGGCACCCCCAGCCAAGCCGCCAGATCGCGCGCGAAGGCGCGGGTGTGCAGGTCGTAGAGCAGCGTGCGCGAGGCATTCGACGCATCGGTGGCGTGGACCTCGCCGCCCGAGAGCCGCCACAAGAGGAAGGTGTCGATGGTTCCGAAGGCGATGTGCCCGGCCTCGGCCCGCGCCCGCAGACCACCGCCGCCTTGGTGATCCAGCATCCAGGCGATCTTGGTCCCCGAGAAATAGGGGTCGAGCACCAGCCCCGTGCGGCGGCGAATCTCGGTCTCCCGACCGGCGTCCTTCAGCGCCTGACACGCATCGGCCGTTCGCCGGTCCTGCCAGACGATGGCCGGCCCCACCGGCACCCCGGTCGCGCGCTCCCACAGCACCGTGGTCTCGCGCTGGTTGGTGATGCCGATGCCCGCCAGCGACGTCGCCGGCACACCGGCGTCGTCGAGGGCCTGGGTGGCTGCCACGCGCACCGACTGCCAGATGCTCTCGGGATCGTGCTCGACCCACCCGGGCTGGGGAAAGCTCTGCGGGATCTCGCGATATCCGCGCCCGGCAACCTGCATGTCCGGGTCCACCACCAGCACCGTGGTCCCGGTCGTTCCCTGGTCGATGGCCAAGACGAAACGCGCACGCGGCGACATCGCCCGAGTCTATCAGCGCCCTCCCGGTTGTCCTGTCCCGCGAAGCGGGTCGCAGCGGACCGAGGCGAGCCGAGCCCCGCGCGGGGCGAGGGGCTGCGAGGATGAGGCAGGACTGCCCGCGCCTGGTCTTGCTCGCGCGGAGCGGGGCAAAGTACCATCCGCGCGGATGAATGAACCGTCCCGGGTGAACCGCGCGCTCGCCAGGGTGCGCGGGCGATGGCCCGAGGGGGCGATCCTCCTCGCGTACACCGTCGCCCTGGTCATTCTGGCCTGGCACCACGAGCTCTGGCGGGACGAGGTGCGGGCCCTCAACATCGCGGCTGGCAGCCACTCCCTCGGGGAGCTGATCTCCAACCTGCAGAACGAAGGCCACCCGATCCTGTGGTACCTGCTGCTCTCGGCCGGATACCACCTCACCGGATCGATGCTGGTGCTCAAGCCCATCGCGATCCTGATCGCGGTTGGCGCGGCGCTGATCTTCCTCCGGTGGGCGCCCTTCCCGCGGTGGTTCAAGGCGCTGTTTCTTTGCGGCCAGCTTCCCCTCTACGAGTACGCGGTGATGTGCCGCAACTACGGCATCAGCATGTTGCTCACCTTCGCGGCGGCCGCTCTGTACGGCCAGCGTGGCCGGCGGCCGCTGACCTTCGCGCTCTGCCTGGCCCTCCTCTGCAACACCAACGGCCCCTCGTGCATCCTGGCGGTGGCCTGGCTGGTCGTCATCGTCGCGGAGCGCGGGCTCGTGCGTCCGCCCGAGGGAGCTCGAGGCCCGGGGATCGGCCGGGTGGCGCTCGCGGCCGGCATCGTGGCCGCGGGCCTGACGCTCGCGATCCGGGTGAGCTGGCCCGACTCCACCTCGGTGGTCTTCCGCCGGCACGATCTCGCCGAGATCGGTCGCGCCTTGGTGACCGCCTCCGCCTCGCTCATGCGCGCCCACCGAGGCGCGTTCGGGATCTCCGACGAGCTCTTCCTGAACGCGATGTTCTACTTGCTGGTCGCCTCCTTCCTCGGCAGACCCTGGCTGGCGCTGGGGCTCGCGACCGCCGGGGTGGGCTTCGCGCTGTTTCCGCTGCTGGTCTACCCTTTTCTCCTGCGCCACAGCGGGCTCCTCGTCATCTTCGGCATCGCGCTCACCTGGATAGAAAAGGGCGCCGGCCCGGTGCTCCGCTTCGGGCCGCGGCTCGACGCCCTTGTCGGCGTCCTGGCCAGCCGGCGCGGGGTGGCGGTGGCGCTGTTCCTGATGCTGCAGGCGGCGCTCGGCCTGGAGACCGCCGAGCGGGACCTGGCCGCGACCGTCTCGGGAACCGCGGAGCTCGGCGCCTTCCTTCGCCGCGAGCCCGAGCTGCGCAATGCCATCGTGGTGGCGGAGCCCGAGCCGCAGATCGAAGCTCTCCCCTACTACGCGCCGAACCCGGTGTTCCTGGTGCGCGAGCGCAGGTACCTGGTCCGCGTGAACTTCACCACCCTCAGCCAGCGCCGCATCACGCTCGACGAGATGGATGCGCTGGCGTCGGGCCTCGGCCGGCAGACCGGTCGCCCGGTGGTCTTCGCCTTCGGCTATCCGCTCGCAGCGGGCGGTCCCTTCGAGCACACCACCGCGGTGGGGCAAGTGTTCTCCTACTCGCCCGAGTCCTTGCGGAGGTTCGCCGCGCACACCACCGCCCTCCGGATCTTTCGCGGCGAGCTCGGCGACGAGAACTTCTACGTCTATCGCACCAACCCGGAGCGGACGCCCGACGGCCGGTGAGCGACCGCCGCCTCAGGCGGCGGCGGAGCGGGCGACGAAGCGGCGCATGAAGCGGGCTACGGCGGCGCTCACCAGCTTCCGTTCGACGTCGACGCCGATCAGGTGGAAGGAGCGCTCGAGCCACAGCGACTCGACGATGGGCGAGCCGAGGCTGGCGGCGAGCTCGAGGCCGTCAGCGAGCGGGACGGTGTGGTCGAGACGGGCGTGGGCGACGAGCGCGGGCTGGCGCACCTCGGACAGGTGGCCGCGGACCTCGGCCATGAGCTGGAGCAGGCTCTCGAGGCCGAGGAGCGGCATCACCGGGAGACAGGGGTTCTCGGCGCGCACGGCGGGGTCGGACACGTCCGAGCCCCGCAGCTTGGGGATGGCGCGCATGGGCCCGACGCGGAGCTGGCTCGGGACGTGGCCGAGCAGGCGAATGCCCCGCACCTGCGACGGTCGAAGGCGCAGCGGGACCGACAGGAGGCAGAGGGCGGCGATGCGCTCGGGGTGGCGGAGGGCCAGCTTCAGCGCCAGGAGGCCCCCCATCGAGAATCCCACCACCCCGAGGGGTCCGGTCACCCGCGCGGCCAGGGATTCGAACGCGGACTCGGCGGAGGCCAGCCAGTCGGGCCACCGGGTGGCCTCCATGGCGGCCGCGTCGAGGCCGTGACCCGCGAGCAGCGGCACCTCCGTGGCGAACCCGGCCGCCGCCAGCTCACCGGCGACCGGGGTGACCTCGAAGGGGCTACCGGTGAAGCCGTGCAGGCAGAGGACGCCGCCGGTCAGCGGGCGGCTTTCGGAGACGCCGAGATCGCGCGGCCGGCCCGCAGCACGCGGAGGCGCCCGCGGCTCACGGGGTGACGGCGCACGAGACGATCGCGTTGGTGGTGGCCGTGGCCATCGGAGGGGGCCCGCACGCCTGGTCGTAGCAGATGGTCAGGATCTGCGAGTTCGGGCAGTGCCCCGCGTCCTGGTCCAGCTTCCAGCAGGTCCCACCCGCCGACGCGGTCGTCCCGTTGTTGCAGTACGGCAGCTGCGCGTCCGTGAACAGCGCCGGGTTGGTCGGGTTGGTCGTGCGGAGGAGGACGTTGCAGTCGGGAGCCCCGTTCACCTGCGTGACCTTGCCCTTGATGCACTGGACGCCGAGCTTCTGGCCGATCGCCGTGGCGATCTGCTGCAAGGCCGGCTTGAAGTCGTCGGCGCAGATCGGCAGGAAGACGCCCGACATGTCGGTGGCCAGCTTCACGAGCCGCACGCCCGGGTCGGCGTAGGTGCCGTCGGCGGCCATGCACGAGTGCTGGATCTCGGGCTGCATCTCCATGCTGCCATTGGCGAGCTGGGCGGTTCGCGCGTGGACGGTGTACGGGGTGGCGGGGCCACCGATGATCGCGAGGAAGAGCTTCTCGGGCGCCTTGACCTGGTTCAGGAAGCCAACGAAGTCCGCCTCCGGCGTCAGGTGGTAGAGGGCGGGGGTGAGGTTCTCCTCGGACATGCAGTTCGTGAGGGTCATGGGCAGGCCGGCCGCCGTGTGGGGCAAGGGCTGGTCACACTTGTGGCCGAACTCGTTGCACCGGTAGGACCAGAGGCCGCCGAGGGGCGGCTGGTCGTTCACGGAGGAGACGGAGGTGTTGAAGAGCTGGGAGTCGGCGGGGACCGAGCAGTCGTCCTCGTTGGTGAGCATGATGATCCCGAGGAAGGCGTCGTCCCGCCAGAACCCGGCGTTGGGCGCAACGTTCTGGACCGCATGGATGATCGCCTGGCGCGTGGACTCGAACTGGTGCTCGAACCCGCACCCGCCTTGTCCGAGGAGGGCGAGGCAGCTGAACACGGTCTCGATCTGACCGGTGAAGTTGTTGGCCGTGCCGTCCTGGGAGGCCTTGATGAAGGTGTCCCCCCCGTTGAGGCCACACCCGGACTTGACCTGGAAATCTCCATTGTCGTTGCCCGGGGCCCCGAGGCCGCAGCCGGGAACGTCGCCGTAGGCTCCCGCCCCGAGGGAGGACGAGATGATGGCGACGTGCAGATCCGGCAGCCCCCCCGGCAGCGTCTTCAGGACCGCCATGAAGTCCGGCAGTCGGGCCGCCATCTTCGCTTGCAACGGCATCATCGACTGGGAGTCGTCGACCATGAACAAGAGGTCGAGCTTGCGGTTCTGCGACTGCAGGACCTTGGCCTGGACGATCTGGCTCGGTGCGCCGCTGGGGTTGGCGAGCTTGCGGCTGTTACAGGCCCAGAGGGCCGGGATGGCCGCCGCGCACAGGATCCATCGGAGATTGCGCCAGCGAAGGGGGGCGGGAAGGCGGACGCTCGGGCGGTTCATCGGGATCCTCCTCGAAAACGGGACGGACGGGGGCGTGGAAGTATAGGGATCTGGGGGTGGGGTCGCAATGGGGCGATCGCGCCGGGCCCACCTTCGAAGACACGAATGATGACAGGCATTACAGCAAGCCTTGGGCCGAGGCAATCCCGCACGGATGCAGGGTCTGCGGGGGGGCGCTCGCCAACCAAGTTGCCTACGGCCCTGAACTTAGTTGACCCGTCGTCGCCTTTCTTCGTCGTTCACGTTGCTGGTTCTCTGTTGCTGTCGGGGCGGGCCGGCACGGCGACGGGGACGAGGACGGCGACGAGGACGGGTTGGAGTCAGTGTGTATCGAGGGAGGGGTGAATGGCGGCGCAGAGCATCTCGCCGGCCAGGAGGGGGGCGCTCGGGGCGTCGGAGAGGCGTCGGGGGCGCAGGATGCTGTTCCGGATGTTGCCGCGTTCGTCGCGGCGCGTCTCGGGCATCCCCGGATCGACGTAACTCCGGCGCGTGACGCCGCCGCGCGCCTCGAGGAAGGTCACGCGGCCGTCGGGCGCGCTGTCGACCACCAGCCCCACGTGGTCGGGCGTGTCGCAGTCGCGGCGGCGGTCGGGGAAGCGCTGGAAGAAGAGGACGTCGCCGGGCTGGATGGCGGAGGGATTCACCCGCCGATGGGCGCGTGACGAGCCGAGATACCCCCACAGGGCCGCCACCGAGCCGTCGGTTCCGAAGCGCGCCCCCTCGCCCTGCAGCGCCGCCACCACCAGGTCGGCGGCCGGCTCGCGACCGGCTATCCCCGCCCGCGGGGCCGGCGGCCGCGGGGTATGGGTGACCACCCCGCCCACGGCCTCGGCGGGCGCGCGCGCCGCCGCCTCGACCCAGGCGGGCAGGGGCGGCGCGCCGCGCGGCGTGGCGGCGCACCCCAAGAGACCCGGCAAGAGAGCTGGCAAAAGACCCGGCAACAGAGCTGGCCAGACTCCTGGAAAAAGAGCCCCCGCAACCAGCGCCATCCTCACGCGCCGCCGCAACGGCGAGAGCACACCCGATCCAGGCATGCTC
>Ga0265342_10000451_pt1 | contig 44943 bp, 33 predicted proteins | sample 4CB327metaG_FD_203125 | JGI IMG/M metagenome (GOLD analysis project Ga0265342, IMG submission 203125) | Rhizosphere microbial communities from Carex aquatilis grown in University of Washington, Seatle, WA, United States - 4-CB3-27 metaG | ecosystem: Host-associated > Plants > Roots >... | reverse complement strand
GTAGTCCTTCTGAATAGCCGGGTGATTCGCAATCTCCGTCAGCGTTGTCATCGCGCCAATTTCCAGGCCATCGCTCGTCGCACGAATCCCCTTCAATTCCTCCACACCGCTCAGATCCACCAAAACCTTTGGCTTCTTGATGCGGTCTTTGAGCCAGTCAAAACTGTCCAGCCCGCCGGCCATCACCCACGCGTCTTCTCCATTCTGCTCCAGCAGCTTTTGCGCCTCCGCGGCAGAGTCCGGCTGCAGCAGATCGAATGCCGGCATCACATCTCGAATGACCGCCATAACTCTCTCCGTTTCACATCCCGCGTTAGATGTGGGCCAATAATGGATTCTGCATCGGACGCCCGGCTTCATAGGACGTCAAAATCGTGTCTGCGTTCACCGGCGCGCGCTGGAAGATGTTGTCTCCAAGCGCGTCTGAAAGCGCGTTCAGAATCGCTGCGCACCCTCCGCCCACCGGAGGCTCCCCGCAACCGCGAGCTCCCACTGGAGTCTCCGGATCGGGAATGTTCAGGGCGCTCCACTGCATGTCCACCGGAACATCCAGAATCGTCGGCGGCCTATTCTGATAAAAACGTTGTGCGACGGAAATGCCGTATTGCGGGTCAATCACCCACTTCTGTCCGATCGCATGGCCAATACCCAGCGTCGACCGCCCCAGAATCTGGCCACCCAGTGCTGCGGGATGAAGCACGGTGCCCACGTCCGCGGAGGCAAGATAGTCGACGATCTCGTACTTGCCCGTCTCCACGTCTGCTTCCACTTCAGCGAAGCACGCAAGATAGGAGTACGAGTCTCCGTCGTGCGGAAATTTGTCTTTCGCCGAGACCACAAGTCCCTGACCCGCCAAGTTACCCACCGATTGTTTAGTCGCTTTGTTCACATCGGGATTCACTTCGTGGCCGTCGTAGATTCCGCCTAGCTTGATGGCCTGTTGCGCGGCTTCAGCAAAACTCATGCCGGCGCCGCCACCCTTTCGCGTCACGCGCAGGTTGGCCACTTCGTATTCCTCCGGCTGTCCGCCCAGTTTCTTCGCCGCCACTTCCTTAAGCCGTTGCACACACTCAAGCCCCACCGCGTGCGCCGCCCGGGTCATCGCGTGAACCGTCTGGCTACCGCCCGAGTCGCAGGTGTAAGGGAAATGCTTCGACGTATCGCCCCAGACAATGTCGCAGGCCTCCCAGGGTATGTTCAGCACCTCGGCCGCCGCGCGATGCACGTCGATCACGGCTTCGGTTCCCAGGTTCCCGATGCCCGAATGAATCTGCACCCGTCCTTGCGGGGTGATCACGATCAGCCCATCGAACCCCGTGCTGCCGCCGTGGAAGACAGTCATCGCCACGCCCACGCCGCGCACCTTGGTGCCGATCTGCTTTGGCTGGCGCGCTGCGCGTTCATTCCAGTTGAACTGCTTGGCGCCCTGATCCAGCGCCTGCTTCTGAAAGCAGCTTGTGGTGTAAGCGCGCTTACCCTCCTTGTTCGGAGGTCCGTATTCCGCCTTGCCCTCAGGGCAATTGATGCGCCGCAGCGCAACCTGGTCAACTCCCAGTTGCCGCGCCGCCTTGGCCAGGATAGGCTCCATGATCGCGATGGCCTGCATGCCTCCCGGCGCGCTCTGTGCGCTGCGCGGTGGCGTGTTCGTTGCCACCGTCACATTCCGGTAGCGCATCGCCGGCGGCTGGTATTGCAGCGATGCAATGCTCGCGCACGAGCCGCCATCCCCGCTCGATCCGTACGATCCGGCGTCCGACACCAGGAACATGTCGACAGCCGTAATGCGGCCATCCTTGGCAAAACCGACCCTGGTCCGTGATCGAATCCCCGGCCTTGCGCGCCCGATGAAATGCTCTTCCTCGCGGCTCACGCGCATCATCACAGGTGCATTGAGTTTTCTTGAAAGCAGCGCCGGAATCACCAGGGTCAGCGCACCAGTGATCTTGCTGCCAAACCCGCCGCCCGTGTACTCGCTGATGAAGACAATCTTGTCTTCATCCATCTGCATCCAGCGCGCAATCGCGGCCACGGTCTGGAAGGTGCTCTGCGTTCCCGTATAGAGGAACAGCTTGCCGTTCTGCCAGTAAGCCATCGTCGTCCGCGGCTCCAGGCACTGATGGCTCACATCCGGAGTCAGAAACGTCTCATCGAGTACGAGCGCGGCATCTTTGAACCCGGCATCCACGTCGCCATACGACCATTCTTCGGTCGCCCGGCCCATGGGCATGCGGCCGTCTTTCTCCGCGGCAAAATCTTCGTCGGTCCACTTCACCACAGCTAACTCTGACCCGCGACCTGAAGCCGCCCTCACCCAAACATTTCCATCCTCGCGCGCATTCGAGCTTCCGGGGCGCAGGCTCTCCAACGGATCAGTCGCGAACGGCAGCGGCTCCATGTCGATTTCGATCGCCTCGATCGCCTCCGCGCACGTCAGCTCGTCCACGGCAGCTACCGCCAGAATGGGCTCGCCCTGGTACATCGGCTCGTCCGTCAGCGCCAGCTCGCCCCATTTATCTGCCTTGATCATGGTGCCGTTGTCGTTCATATACGCTGCGTGGCCCGGAACATCCGAAGGCGTCAGAATCGCCTTCACCCCCGGCATCGCCAGCGCCTTTTCCGCTCGGATCGCCTTCACTCTTCCGTGTGGCATCGGGCTCAGCACTAGCCGGCAAAACAACATCCCCTCGGCGCGAAAATCCTCCGCGTACTTTGACTTCCCCGTAACCTTCGCCACTTGGTCGTTGGTCGTGTAGTCCTTGCCGATCAGTTTGTACCCGGTGCCATAGGGCCGCGGCTGCTCTTGCTCGGCCTTCATCGCACTCGTCTCGGGAGTATCAGGCATGGCTCAGGCTCCCCTCCGCGATGTCGCCGGCACGCCGTCGCGCATGTATTCGGCCCCGCGCATCATCGAGTCCAGAATCTTGTTGTAGTCCTGGCACCGGCAAAGGTTGCCGCTGATCCCGTACGCCAGCTCTTTGCGCGTCGGCGCGGGATGCGTCTTCAGGAACCCGACCGCCGACATGATGAACCCTGACATGCAGAACGCGCACTGGAATCCCTGCTCATCCACCACCGCCTGCTGCACCGGGTGCAGAGTCCCATCAGACGCCGCCAGTCCTTCAATTGTCGTTACGCTCTTGCAGCGCACGGTATTCGTCAGCACCGAGCAGCTATAGCGGGGCACATCGTCGATCAGCACCGTGCATGCGCCGCACTCCGCCCGGTCGCAGCCCAGCTTCGTTCCGGTCAGACCCAGCTTGTAGCGCAGCGTCCAGGCCAGCGTCTCCTGCTTCATCACTTCCACGCGCCGCATCTTCCCGTTCACATTCAGCGTGATCAGCCGTTCGCCCGCGCTGCGCATGCGGCCGCCTGGCGACAAGATCTTGTAGCTCGCCGCGCCCACCATCGCGCCACCCGCAATCACGCCCAGAATGAACCGGCGCCTCGTGATCTGGTGCGATTTGCTTTCGACTGTCTTTGGGTCTTCCATCTCCGGCATGGCAGGTTCTCCGGCTTCCGATAGTTCTGGAAGGTCATTCCCGCTTTGAGAGGAATTGCATTTCTACTCTTGCTGGAACCGAGCCGCGCCACTTTTAAAAGGGCACTTCTGCGGCGCTTGCAGCTATCTTAGCTCCGCTGCCATGACCCTTGCAAAACTCACTCACCTTGCCCCGCCGACGCTCCACTGTCATTCAAAGCGCCTTCATTCCTGCCTGTTGCTTTCTGGTCTAAACTGAATTCGTTATGGCAATCGCAGGCGTCTCTCCCTCCATCCAGTCGCGTTCGCCTCAAGGCGCGTTCGCGAACGAGCCGTTTACCGACTTCAATAATCCTGAAAATGCGCGTTCCATGCGCCACGCGCTTGATCTGGTGGCCTCGCACCTCGGCGTGGAGTACCCCTTGATCATTGGCGGCAAACGTCTCAAAACAGCCGAAAGGATCCGTTCCATTAATCCCGCGCGACCGGGGCAAGTCGTCGGCATTCACCAGAAGGCCGGTGAAGCGCAGGTTGAACCCGCCATGTCCGCCGCGCTCCGAGCCTATGAATCCTGGAGCCGGACCTCAATCGACGTGCGTGTCTCTCTGCTCCTCGCCGCCGTGGCCATCATCCGCGAACGCAAATTCGAATTCATGGCCTGGCTCACGTACGAGGTCGGCAAGAACTGGGCAGAAGCCGACGCCGACGTGGGCGAAACCATCGACTTCCTCGAGTTTTACGCCCGCGAGGCGCTCCGCGTGGCCGCCGCCACCACACCCATCCAGTATCCCGGCGAGCGCAACGAGCTCCTTTACATCCCTCTCGGCGTCGGCGCAGTCATCTCGCCCTGGAACTTTCCCTTCGCAATCATGGCCGGAATGACCGCCGCGGCCATCGTCGCTGGCAACACAGTCATTCTCAAGCCCTCAAGCGACTCGCCCACCATCGCCGCCCGCTTTGTTGAAGTCCTCGAGCAAGCCGGCCTCCCCGATGGCGTGGTCAATTTCTGCCCCGGCTCCGGCGCTTCATTCGGCAATGCCATCGTCGAGCACCCGAAGACCCGGTTCATCGCCTTCACCGGCTCCAAGTCCGTTGGCCTCGAAATTCATGAGCGTGCCGCCCATGCGCAACCCGGTCAGATCTGGATTAAGCGCACCGTCCTCGAGATGGGCGGCAAGGACTCGATCCTCGTCTGTGCCGATGCCGATTTCGATGCTGCCATCGACGGGGTAGTCGCATCGGCTTTCGGCTTCAGCGGGCAAAAGTGTTCCGCGTGCTCACGCGCCATCATTGAAGCATCCATTTACGATGCATCTATCGAGCGCCTGCGCGAGCGCGTCGCAGAGCTCACGGTTGGCGATCCCGTCGCCAACCCCAACATGGGTCCGGTCATCAACCAGGCTGCGCTCGACTCCATGTTGAAGTTCATCGAAATTGGGAAAAAGGAGGGCAAGCTCGTCGCAGGTGGAAAGGCCCCGGCCACAGGCGACGGCGGCTTTTATCTTGAACCGACAGTCTTCTCGGAAATTCCGCCCGACGGGGTGCTTGCGCAAGAGGAAATCTTTGGCCCGGTGCTTGCCGTCATCAAAGCCGCCAGCTTCGAAGAGGGCCTGCGCGTCGCCAACAACACCGAATACGGGCTCACTGGTTCTGTTTACACAAGCGATCCCGCAAAAAAGGCTGCCGCGCGCAGTGCTTTCCATGTGGGCAATCTCTATTTCAATCGCAAGTGCACTGGCGCCATGGTCGGCGCACATCCCTTCGGCGGCTTCAATATGAGCGGTACTGATTCGAAGGCCGGTGGCCCCGATTACCTCTACCTCTTCACCCAGGCCAAAAGCGTCTCTGAAAAGCTCTAGTTTCCACTGAATCGCAATAACCGGCGTCCGCGCCACCTGAATTACACCGGAGACCCGATGACAGCGTGGGAATTTACGGCGGTGGTCTGGGGTCTCTCTTTCCTGGCGGGCTTCCTTGGCGCGCTCACAGGCCTTGGCGGGGGCGTGGTCGTCGTTCCCGCGCTCGCCCTGGCGCTCGGTGTCAACATCAAGTACGCCATCGGCGCTTCGCTGGTCTCCGTCATTGCCACCTCGTCCGGCGCGGCAGCAGCTTACGTTCGCGAGGGCTTCTCCAACATCCGCATCGGCATGTTCCTTGAGGTCGCCACTACGCTGGGCGCAATTCTCGGAGCTTTTCTCGCTGGCCGCGTTAGTACGCACGCACTCGCCATCATCTTCGGGCTGGTACTCATCCAGGCCGCGTACCACTCCTTCAGAGGAGCGCCGGATGGCGACCGACCCATCGAATCCGACTCGCTCGGCCGGCGTCTGCGGCTTGGCAGCTCCTACCCCGTCGATGGCAAAGCGCAGGAATACGGTGTGCGTAACGTCCCAGCGGGCTTTGGCCTCATGTTCGGCGCCGGCACGCTTTCCGGTCTCCTCGGCATCGGCTCCGGTGCCGTCAAAGTCATCGCCATGGATCGCATCATGCGCATCCCCTTCAAAGTTTCCACCACCACCAGCAATTTCATGATCGGGGTTACAGCGGCCGCAAGTGCAGGCATCTATCTCAGTCGCGGATTTATCGACCCCCGCGTGGCAATGCCAGTCATGCTCGGCGTTCTCACGGGAGCATTGCTCGGCGCCAAGGTTCTCGTGCACGCTCGAGTGCGCACGCTGCGAATCGTCTTCGCCGTAGTGATCCTGGCTCTCGCCATCGAGATGATCGTCAGCGGCATCACAGGGAAGGTGTAACCCACATGCCCACTCGAATGCCCGCCCGAATGAACGACCGCCGCCTTGAGATCATGATTGGCCGCCTCCTGCAGATCGGCGTACTTGTCGCCGCTGCAACCGTCTTTGCGGGTGGCGTACTCTACCTCATTCAGAGCCCCTCTGGCCACGTCGACTATCGCACCTTCGTCTTTAGCGGCCCGGCTCTCAATTCGCTTTCCGGAATCGTCATCTCCGCGGCGCACTTCCAGAGCCTGGGCCTCATTCAGCTCGGTCTGCTGCTCCTCATCGCCACGCCGGTTGCGCGTGTCGCCATGGCAGTAGTCGGCTTCACCCTCGAGCGCGATCGCCTTTACACCATCGTCAGCCTGATCGTCCTCCTGATTCTTGCCTTCAGCCTGATTCACGCCTCCTGACGCACGAACGCAAACGCCCGTCTTGCATCTTGGCTGCAAGCACCCTTCACGGATCTTGAATTGAATTTGATTCGCTTTCCGCGGATCGGGAGTATTACGCGATAGCGCCAGAGGCTGATTGGCTCGCCGCCTGGTTTGCAGCCTGGGTCTCGGCTTCCAATTTGCTTCCCACCTCGGCCGCAGCCTTGGCCAGCACCCGGTGATGAATCGTAAACAGCGCCAGCTCCAGCCGATCGCCTACGCCGGTCTTGTCGTAAATCGAGCGCAGATAATTCTTGATCACCTGCTCCGTCGTCTTCAGCCGGATGGCGATCTCGCGATTCTTGCAGCCCTGCACGATAAGCGCCACAATGCGCATCTCTTTCGGCGTCAGCCGGTCGCGCACGCGCGCTCCCACCAGATCCTCTTCAATCGCCTCTGGTGGCGCTGCCTGTGTCGGCAGCCATGAATCTCCTGCCGCGACGCGGCGCACGCATTCCACCAGCGCCGGCCCGGTGACGCTACGGAACACCACTCCGCGAAATCCCTGTTGCATATAGGAGGCCGCATTTTCATTGTTCTCGGCGATCACGATGCCGCGGCTGCTGGTAGTCTCCAGCAACATGCCCAACCGTGTGAAATCCGGTTGCAGCGACGCGGCAAACAGAACAATGGAGTTCGGAAACGTGGTAATGGCGTGGTACATGCGCTCAAGATCGGTACATTGAGCGATGATGCGCAAGTCCTCGTCCATGGCCAGGACCTTGGCGGTGCCGGCTCGGAAGATCGCTTGCGAATCAGCCAGTATGATCTTGTTCATTGCGTTTCCTGCCCGCCCCGCCCTTTCGGGAGAAACTCCCCCCTCATTCGTCCCTATCGGCGCCATCACCAAAGTCTTGGCAATGTCTCTGATTGCTACAATCCTGGCCCTCGCCGGCTTGTTTGGCAACACCGGCCCCTTCAAATTGCTTTGCCCAGTTACCGGTACGAGCCCGGCTACGTCTGAGATTACAGCCTTCAGGTCAAAATAGGGTACCAAAAACCCTTCGGCGGGGCCGAGGAGACCATTAACTAAATTGGGACCAGCCCAACCGGTCCCATCAATGGAAATGCACTCCGCCAGGGCAAGTGTCGGACCCGGCGACAAGACGGGGCTCAGCCTGATCGCCGAGGGAAGTAGTTCAAAGATGCGACCGGGAGGCTCTACACTTTCCTTATGGCAAGGCCCATCCTCCTGGCGGTTGACGACGATATAAGCGTGCTGGAAGCCGTGGTCCAGGACCTGCGCCGCCAATATGGGGCCACCTACCGCATCATGCGCGCCGCAAGCGGCCCGGCCGCCCTCGACACCCTGGCCCAGCTCAAGTCCCGTGATGAGCCCGTCGCTTTGATCATCAGCGACCAGCGCATGCCCGGAATGAGCGGCGTCGAGATGCTCGAAAGCGCGCGCACCATCTATCCCGACGCGCGCCGTATCCTTCTCACCGCGTATGCCGACACTGAAGCCGCCATTCGCGCCATCAACTCTGCACGTATCCACTACTACCTCAACAAGCCCTGGGACCCGCCCGAGGAAAAGCTCTACCCCGTCGTCACTGACCTCCTCGACGACTGGCAGGCTGGCTTCCTGCCGCCATTTGAAGGATTGCGCGTCGTCGGCTATCGCTGGTCCCTCAACGATCACCGCCTGCGCAACTTCCTCTCCCGCAATCACGTTCCTTACCGCTGGATCGATGTCTCCGTCGGCGATGAAGCGCTTACGCTCCTCAAGGACCGTGGGCTCGATCCGGAAAAACTCCCTGTGGTCCTCTTATCCGACGGTACAGTCCTTGTCGACCCCGATCTCGAGACGCTGGCCGGCCGCGTCGGCCTCCGCGTTCAAGCTGCCCAGGATTTCTATGACATCGTGGTCGTCGGCGCCGGTCCTGCCGGCCTTGCTGCCGCCGTTTATGGCGCCAGTGAAGGCCTTCGCACCGTTGTCATCGAGCCTGAGGCTCCCGGCGGACAGGCCGGTTCCAGCTCCCGGATCGAGAACTATCTCGGCTTTCCGTCCGGTGTCACCGGCGCGGACCTCGGTCGCCGCGCCTACGCCCAGGCCTCTCGCTTCGGAGCTGAGTTCGTCACCCAGCGCGCCACCGGCATGCGCGTGGACGGCCAATACCGCTTTCTCCAGCTTGCCGATGGCCGTGAGGTCTCCAGCCATTGCGTCCTTCTCGCTCCCGGCGTCCAGTACCGCAAGCTCGATATTCCCGGCGCCGACCGCCTCACCGGCCGCGGCATCTACTATGGGGCCGCGCTCGTTGAGGCGCTGGCCTGCAAGGACGAGGATGTCTTTATCGTCGGCGGGGCCAATTCCGCCGGCCAGGCCGCCCTCCACTTCGCCAAATATGCCACAAAAGTAACCATGCTGGTCCGCGGGGAAGGACTTTCCGCCACCATGTCGAAATACTTGATCGATGAGATTGTTCGTACATCCAATATTGTGGTTGAGGCACGCACCCAGATCCTTGAGGCCATCGGCGATGAACATCTCACTGAGCTCCGGCTGCGCAACCCGTCAGGCGAAACTCAGGTGCCCGCGTCCTCACTGTTTGTCTTTATCGGCGCCGCGCCTGTCACCGCGTGGCTGCCGCCATGCATCATGCGTGACGGAAAGGGATTCATTTTGGCTGGGCCTGATTTGCGTAACGACGGTAAGCTGCCCGAAGTTTGGAACGAAAAGCGCGAACCCTTCCTGCTTGAGAGCAGCGTTCCCGGAGTCTTTGTCGCCGGAGACGTCCGTTCCGGCTCGGTCAAGCGTGTCGCCTCTGCGGTAGGCGAGGGTTCCATCGCGGTGCAGTTTATGCACCAGTATTTGGCGGGTTTTTAGGGCCAGCTGCTAGATCCCGGATTGAGTGCAATGAGCAAGATGACCGAGGAAGAACAACCCATTCGCATTGAGGCGATCCAGTTAAAGGATCTTGCCGGCGCTCTTCCGCAAACGCGCATCTTCGCCTCGACGCCCTTCGACGCCATTGCCGGAGTCGACCATCTCGAGCGCGTCACTGCCAGGGCTGGCACAGTCCTCGTCGAGCCCAACGAACCATGGCTCTACTACTGGCTCGTCCTTCAGGGCGAAACCTACGCTAAGCGCCCGGAAGCCGACGGAACTTTAACTCTCGTTGGTATTGCACACGCCGGCGAAGGTTTCGGCGAGGTGCCATTGCTCACTGGACGGGGCAAGTCGCCCTTCCGCGTTCTCGCGTCGCAGGATTCCGTACTCGTCCGCTTCACCGAACAGGATTTTTGGTCGCTTCTCGCCTGCTGCCCCTCCGTTCGCTCCGTCATTCTGGCTGACAGCGCCGTGCGCCTTCAGGCCTATCAGGTTGAAGCACTGCATCGTGAAAAGCTCGTCTCCCTCGGCACCCTCGCCGCCGGTCTCATGCACGAGCTCAACAACCCAGGTGCCGCTGCCAAGCGCGCTGCAGCACAACTCCGCGAAAATCTCCTCCGTCTACAGCAGCTGAGCCTGCGCAACAGCGGCAAAGCCAAGACCCCCGCCCAGCTTCAGTGCATGAGAGACCTCCTCGAGCACGCTCTCCAGGGTTGCAATCTCCCTGCCATGAGCAGCCTCGAGCAAGCCGATGCGGAAGAAGCCATGAGCCAGTGGCTCGCCGACGTAAAAGTCGAGAATGCATTCACCATCGGGCCCGTCCTCGTCTCCATGGGCATCGACAATCGGGAAATCGAGTGCGCCCAGGAGCACTTCGATCCCGCATCGTTCTCTGACGCACTCAACTGGTTCGGCGCACTCGTCTCAAGTGTCTCGCTGGTTTGCGCCATCGAAGAAAGCATCTCGCGCATCTCCGAACTCGTCATGGCGGTTAAAAAGTTCGCTTACGATGAGCGCACCCCAGACAAGGATCTCGACGTCCACGACAGCCTGCAGAGCACTCTCACCATCCTCGGCCACAAATTGCGCCTCAAACAGATTCAGGTTGAGAAACGGTTCGCCGCCTCGCCCTCCACAATCCGCACGCGAGGCTCCGCTCTCAGCCAGGTCTGGACCAACCTGATTGACAATGCCGTTGATGCTTCTCCCGACGGTGCAAAGCTCGAAATCTCCACCTGGTCTGAGCCTGATTGGTTGGTCGTCTGCATAGGCGATCACGGCTCCGGCATCCCCGCCGAAGTTCTTCCCCACATCTTTGAGCCGTTCTTCACCACCAAGCCGCAGGGCTCCGGCACTGGTCTCGGACTCGAAATCGTTCACCGCATCGTCACGCAAAAATTCTCCGGACAGCTTGAAGTCCAATCCCAGCCGGGTGACACGCGTTTCATCGTCCGCCTGCCAGTCAAATCTCCGTCCGCGTAGTTCTGCTCGTAACGCTTGCGCTGGCAGCTAGGAGCTCGAAGCTGGGAGCTGTTTCTCAGTGGTAGGACCACTCTCCGCCTTAGGCGTTATGATTTGGGACGCACCCATTCCGCCCGAGGTCCATGGAACCATGCACCGGAAAAGCTCATTCTCGCGCACGTCTCTCGTCTCTTTGATATCTATCTTCATCGCCGGTTCCGCCGCAACGCTCCATGCGGCCCATACCTGCAACCCGCGCGACTTGGGCGCAAAAGCCGATGGCGTCACAAAGGACACTGCTGCAATTCAAGAATCCATCGACGCATGCGCGGCCAAAGGCGGCGGAACCGTTCAACTCACTGCGGGCACTTATCTCAGCGCTCCCATTGTCCTCAAAAGCAACATCACCCTCCAGCTCGGCAAAGGAGCCACACTTCTGGGCTCGCCCGATCACGCCGACTATCCAGAGATCACCGAGTTTCGCCTCCCCGGCATTCAGGCTTTAGTCAGCGCTACCAACGCCGAGAACGTGTCCATTACCGGCGAAGGCACCATCGATGGCAATGGCGAAAGCTGGTGGCAGATGGCGCGCACCATTCGTGACGCGGGCGTTATGGGCAATCCGCATCCCCGCCCGCGCCTCATCGTCTTCGACCACTGCAAGCACGTTCGCATCGAAGGAGTCACAATTCAGAATTCGCCCATGTGGCAGGTGGTCCCCTACTACTCCGATGACGTCGTCATTCACAACATTCGCGTGCTCGCGCCGCAGCACTCGCCGAACACCGACGCCGTCGATCCGTTTTCCTCGTCCAACGTGCACATCGATCACCTCTATGCCGACGTCGGCGACGACGATATCGCCATCAAATCCGGCGCGATCAACTCCCCCGGCGGTGACGATCCCAGCCGCGACGTCACCATCACCGACTGTACCTTCCTCCATGGCCACGGCCTCTCCATTGGCAGCGAAATCGCAGGCGGCGCGCGCAACATTCTTGCCGAGCGCATTCACTTCGATGGCACTGACAACGGCATTCGCGTCAAAGCCAATCGCGATCGCGGCAACGACGTCTCAAACCTTGTCTTCCGCGACATCGACATGAAGGATGTGAAGTACCCTCTCGTCATCAGCGAATACTATCCCCACATCCTGCCGGAGGGCGCCGTGGAGCCTGCGCCGGTTACGCGTCTGACGCCCCACTTCCACGACATCGTGTTTCAGAACGTCACCGCAACCGGCGCTACGATGGCAGGCGCGATTGTCGGCCTGCCTGAAGCGCCGGTCACGGGAATCGTTCTCAAGAATCTCAATCTGAGCGGCGAAAAGGGCTTGTCCATCGGCTACGCTACCGTTACGGGCCTGGACGTGAAGATCGAGGCCGCGCAAGGTGACGCGATCATCAAGATGGCTGGCGCCACCGTCACGTTCAAATAACCACCCCACCCCCAACGAAAAGGCTGCGCCCGTCTGCGCAGCCTTTTGGTCTTCGAACTGTGAACTGCGAACTGTTTTACTGATTCACCCCGCTCGCCAGGAACCCCCCGTCCACCACCAGAATCTGCCCGGTAACGAACGAAGCGCTGTCGGAGGCCAGATAAACCGTCGCGCCAATCAGTTCATCCGTCTTGCCAAACCGTCCCATGGGTGTCCGCATCAGCAACTCCTGCCCGCGCGGTGTGCTGTCCAGCAACTGCGCATTCAAATCCGTCCGAAACACTCCTGGCGCAACGGCGTTCACCGTCACACCTTTTTTTGACCACTCCACAGCCAGTGATCGGGTCAGCGATGCCACTCCCGCCTTGCTCGCTGCGTACGCCGCCACTTCGCTCAACGCTACAAAACTGTTCAGCGATGCAATATTGACGATCCGCCCGTAGCCGCGCTCCAGCATATGCCTGCCGAAAACCTGGCAGGCTCGCAGCGTCCCCGTCAGATTTGTATTCAGGATGTTGGTCCACTCAGCTTCGGGCAAATCGAGGGTTGGCGTCCGCTTGATCATTCCGGCGCAGTTCACCAGGATGTCCACTTTGCTGAAGCGCTCCAGCACCGCCGCCCGCAGCGTCTCAAGAGTGCTTCGATCGCCAACGTCCGAGGCCATGCGCAGCGTCTGTCTCCCCCGCGCTTCAATCTCTTGGGCCGTGTCGTCCACTTGCTCTTTGCGGCGCGCCGTGGCGACTACATCCGCGCCGGCATCCGCCAAACCGAGGCTCAGGGCCAGGCCAATCCCAGAGGTTCCTCCGGTCACAACCGCAACCTTGCCTTCAAGGCTGAATAGCGAGTCTTTCATGCGATCTCCATGGGGATTTTGCGCGGCTTGGCGCGGACCAGCCCAACCGCCAATTAGGAACTACTCCCTAAGAATACCGGTGCTATGTGCCGTGCGTAGAGATTTTCCGTCACGTTCTTGGCGATCACCGCTTCGTTCGCTTCGAGAAGCCCGAGATAGCGCTCGCCCATCTTCGCTGCCACTTTGAATCCCACATGAAGCAACTGCCGCACGCTGCTGTTGTAAGCCGGGGAGCACTCTACGTGCCGCAATGCTGAAGTGTATTGCTCTGAGGTCCATCCTCGCACTTCATTGGCCGAGGGCAGCCGATTGGAATCGATGTCGATGACCGTCGCATATGGCGCGCAAAGCTCTTCGCGATGCGCCAATGCTTCGGCATACAACTCCTTGGCCAGGGCCAGTCCTTCGCCGCCGGCCTCGGCCAGCCCGATCAGTTCCTCAAGCCATGTTGTTCCCGCCGTCTTCAGGTGGACGCCAACGTTGAAGCGCTTCATGATCGCGTAAATCGCGGGATAGATTGAGAACTTGTCGCTGCCCGAGTGCACACTCAGTTTCAGATTCCCCGGCAGCCCATATTGCTTTACCGCATACGCAATGGCCGCTACATCCAGCGCCATTTCTCGCTCGAACTGCGCCACGTTGCCTGAGTAATCCACGCCTTTGTTAAATCGCCCGCTGAACTTTGGCGCGATCGTCTGCACCGGAATGCCTTCGTCGGCGATCGCCGCCAGAATGATCAACAACTCCACCGGGCTCTGCGCGCGATCGGTCTCGTCCATCGACACTTCGGGAATAAAGTTTCCGGCGCCGCGAGCGCTCAGAACCCGGCGATACACATCGCCGGCCTCCTTTACCGCCGCCAGAAACTTCTCCGCGGTCGCACGCAGAATTGCTGGCGTAATTTCGAACGCCTCGTCGGCCCCGGCCAATTCAATGCTCCCCTGCAACTCCAGATGCCGATTCACAAAGCTCGCGATGTCCGCTGTTTGTGCGGGCCGGCCGATGAAATCCGCCACGTCGAAAGTGAAAAAATCGCACGACGCAAAATAGCGCTCCACCGTCTCGGCCGTAATGTGATCCGCGTCGCAGTAGTAGGGCAGCTTCCATCCCAGCGACTTCACCGCTGCATCGGCCGCCTGCCGAACAGATGCCGGATCGGAACCGATGATCAGGTGTTCGCGGTTCGACTTGTTCCAGACCGGCACCACTTCAACCCCGTGGTCCAAAGCCTTCACGCATGCCTGCAACTGCGCCTTGGCTTGGTGCGCAAACCGGTCACCCGTGCCAACCGAATATTTGTTCAGCGTTAGCCCTTCGGTCCCCATACTCGCCCCATCTGTAAACCTCTTTATTCTTCTTTAACCGCGCTTTGCCAAATCCCTAATCTGCGCGGCTGTGCGCCAAAGCAGGAGCGGCGGAGGCTTCAAACCGGCTGCGGTGCGCCCACAAACCCAGCCCCGGATTCGCCACAAAGAAAATCCGCTCGCCATCCACTTGGTTCCAGCCGTGTCTCAGCTTTTCCGGGTCGTAGTGCGCCGTCATCGCCTTCAAATCGCCATATTCAAATCCAACGCCTTCCACTTCCTTGCGGCTCAATTCTCCAGGACACCAGCGAATCGTGAACCGCCCCTCTGACGATGCGTGGATCAAATGTGCTGCGGCGCTTAGGTCCCCAGCCAGGTCGGCATTCTCTTCCACCGCTTTCAACGTGGCGGGCGTGCCGCGATAGCCATACTTGCGGATCAGTGCATCGATTCCCTTGTCCTCGCCGAATTCCTTCACGCCCGGAGCAAGAATAATCAGCTCCGCCCCGTCGGCCAGCGCCATCCTTGTCCGGTACACCGCCTTGTTGCCGATCCACGTGCTGTGGAACTCCTTCGGGTCCAAATACACAGCCGCTTTCTTGATCGGCTCGTCGAGCATCTCGAAGTTCACCTTCAGGCTCAGTTCCGCTGCTCTCAGGAAACATTCCAGATCGTCGCCAATGAATAGCCCGCGCACTGCCAGTCCGCCGTTCTTGCCGCGCCCGACCACGGTCTGAACGTACAAAATGGGCAGGTGCCGCAGGAACTTCTCGCACGCCCGGTTCAGCACGTTGCGCACGGGGTTCTCGGCCCTCCCCATGATCCGCTCCATTCCATATACCGCGCCCAGGTAGTGGCTGCGGTTGATACCCTCGCGCCCGCCTGACCCAATCAGAATGTTCTTGGAGTGGTTCGCCATCCCGATCACTTCGTGCGGCACCACCTGCCCGATGGAAAGAATCAAGTCGAACCCGCCCTGCGAAATCAACTTGTTCACCTGCGCCGGCCACGTGTAATTCAGTTTGCCTTCCGATTGTTCTTGGATGAACTCCGCAGGAAGCTCGCCGAGCGTTTCGATATCCGTCCGCCAGTTGTGCACGCGGAACAACTCCAGTGGCATCTTCCCGAACATATGCGCAATCTGGTCGGAGCGCATCGGTGTGTGCGTTCCGATCGCGGGGAGCACGGCCTTCATCCGTTCGCCATAGTATTCCCATGCAAACCGCGTTAGGGCGCCAGCCTGCGAGTGTTCCCGGCTTTGATCGGGCGGCACTGCCAGCACGCTCGTCCGGTTGCCCAGTTTGGCAAGGCTCTCCACCAGCAGCTCTTTCAGTTGCTGCTCCGAGAGATCGGTCTCGGTGCTTCCCACGGAACAATACAGACTCATAAGCCGAACTCCGTCCTTCTGACTTTTGCCCTGCCGTCTTGAAAAAGACTTTCCTTGAGTGCGAAGAACCTCGGCAGCATCTATGTTCTGGCTACTGGCTACCGGCTATTAGCTCCTCGCTTTCTTACAGCCGGTACGCCTTCTTTACCAGTCCATACGTCAATTCGCGCGCCACTTCATGCGCTTCATCTTCGTCCAACCGGTGTTCGGCCACCAGCCTCCCTAGAAATGCGCAATCCACTCGCCGCGCCACGTCGTGCCTGGCCGGTATCGAGAGAAATGCCCGCGTGTCGTCGTTGAATCCCACCGTGTTGTAAAACCCGGCGGTTTCCGTCGCTTGCTCGCGGAATCGCATCATCCCCTCCGGACTGTCATGAAACCACCACGGCGGCCCCAGCCGCAGCGATGGATAATGCCCCGCCAGCGGCGCCAGTTCGCGGCTGTACGTCGTCTCGTCCAGCGTGAACAGAATGATCGTCAGGTTGCGTTCGTTCCCGAACCGGTTCAGTAGCGGCCGCAACGCTTCAACATAGTTCGTCGGTCTCGGAATATCGGCTCCCATGTCGCGGCCATAACGTTCGTACACAAAACGATTGTGGTTGCGCACAGATCCAGGATGAATCTGCATCACCAGACCGTCTTCCACACTCATCCGCGCCATTTCCGTTAACATCTGCGCGCGGAAAACTTCATGCTCCCCTGCCTCCGCTTTGCCGGCAACCACCTTGCTGAACAGCGCTGCAGCCTCAGCCTGCGGCAGGTCCGCCGTCTGAGCCGTCGGGTGCCCGTGGTCAGTTGATGTGCACCCCAGCGCCTTGAATCGCGCTCGCGCCTTCATCAACGCCTTCAGATAGCCGTTCCACGTCGAGCTGTCCTCGCCATGCATTTCGCCCAGCTTCGCCACCAGCCCGGCAAATCCATCGAACTCCGGATCCACTACCGGATCGGGGCGAAACGCTGGAACAATCCGCGCCTTCCATCCTGAATCGCAAATCGCTTTGTGAGATTTCAGCTCGTCCAGCGGAGACTCCGTCGTCGATAGCACTTCGATATTGAACTTCTCGTAGAGCGCCCGGGGCAGAAACTCGGGCGTGCGCAGTTTTTCGGCGATCACGTCGAAGCAGTGGTCGGCCGTCTTCTCGCTCAGCCGCTCCTTCAGCCCGAACAACTCCTGAAATGCGTAGTCGAACCATATCCGCGTCGGCGTGCCCCGGAATAGATAGTAGTGTTTTGCAAAAATGCGCCACACATTGCGCGGGTCCTTGATCACCGCTTGCCCGATGCCTAAATCGTCCAGCGAGATTCCCTGGCTGTAGAGCATGCGAAACACGTAGTGGTCGGGCTGCACAAAAAGTGTCGCCGGATCGGGAAACGGCCCGTTGTCCGCGAACCATTTAGCTTGTGTGTGTCCATGTGGACTGATGATAGGAAGCCCCCGGACGTGCTCATATAATGAACGGGCCACTTTACGAGCATTTGCATCGGCGGGAAATAGTCGGTCTTCGTCAAGCAACATGGCTTCCATTCTAATTGTCTCGCGCAGCGTCTCACGATGCCGCTTCCGAAGTGGGAGGTCAGACCGGAAGTATACACGGCAAAACCGTTCCGTGACCTCGACGCGATTTCTTTTGTGCCCTGAAAGAGTTTCGCCGGCCAGTCCCGGCCGTCAGTGGTAATCTCCCTATGACACTGATTTTCAGTATCGCAAGAGGGTAACTCATCTTATGCCGAGGGTGAAAGAAGAAGAACCGAATACACATCGTACGATGCAAGTGGTTAACCACATTCGCTCCCTCATCGAGAGCGGAACCCTGCAGCCGGGCGACAAAATTCCCCCGGAACGCGAGTTCGCCCGGTCCCTCAAAATCAGCCGCGCCAGCCTCCGCACTGGCATCGGTTACATGGCCGCTATGGGCGTCATGAAGATTCGCCACGGCGTCGGCACCTTTGTCGCAGACGGTCCTCCTCAATTCGGAACCGCCTCGCTTAGCCTTATCGGCGCCCTGCACGGCTTTCAGTCCTGGCAAATGTTTGAAGCCCGCATCATCCTTGAAAGTCATCTGGCTGCCTTGGCCGCCGAGCGCGGCAAACCGGAGCAATTTTCGTCCCTCGCTGAAGAAGTTGCCGATATGTTCGCTTCCATGGACAGTCCCACCGAGTACCTCGTCCACGATCTAACCTTTCACCGCATCGTTTCCCAGGCCTCCGGAAACCCTATCCTGGCCGCAATTATTGAAACCATCACCTCCGCGCTCTACGATACCCGGCGCAAGACGGTTGAACACTCAACCGATATGCGTGAATCCGCAGAGATGCACCGCGAGATCTATCGCGCCATCCGGGGGCGCAACGCCAGGGAAGCTCACAACCTGATGGAGCAGCATCTGCGCATGGCACAGATCGCGCAGGGCATGGAGCGCCCCATTAGTCGCAAAGGATCGCCGGTGAAGTTAAAAAAGAAGCATGCTCGCTCCGCCTCCGCTGCTTAAGGGTTCTCGAATCCTCGGAGCATTCGATTCCAGACCGAGTTGCGCTTCCCAAATCTCTATGTCCTTTCCCACCGCGCCTCTGAATCCAGCCTCTTCAGGCGACCGGTCTGACCATCATTTGCTCGGGGCGCGGTCAATTCGCGCGTTCTACATATTCCAATAGAAATTGGAAAATCAGGATTCAATTTTCCGAAAACTCCGCGAAATTCCCTATTGACAGCCCCGGACCCTCTATAAGAAACTACTCGCGCTTCAAAGTGTGGTCAGACCACCTGTTTGAAAAACTCAATCAAGACATGCGCCGCCCCGCTAAGGAGCGAAGACGCAATACCCATTGGAGGCAGGTCAATATGACGCAATTGGCGGCAAGTGCCCAATCGATGATGAAGAGAATTCTGAGAGGAGCGCCCTCTGCTCCCTTTCGCTTGCTCGCGCTGGGTGTCGTGGCATTCTTCGTCATCGCCACCATGATGTCGGCTGGCGCCAACGCGCAGTTGGCTGGAAAGGGCGGCATCACCGGGACCGTGCAGGACAAGACTGGCGCGGTCGTCGCCAATGCAACAGTCACCGCCACCAATACCGCCAACGGAGTTTCAACCGTTACCAAATCCAGCGGAGCTGGCGACTATAACTTTCCTGACCTCGACCCTGGAATCTACACGGTGACCACAGTCGCTCCGGGCTTCGAGAAGCTCACCCAGCAAAACATCCATGTGGACGCTCTGGCGTCGCAGACTTACAATCCTGCGCTCCAGGTCGGCGCTGCTGACGTTCAGATCACCGTCACCGCCGCGCCTCCGCAACTTGAGACGAGCGACGCGACGTTGGGCGCCACCATGGAACAGGAGACCTATGCGGCCCTGCCCATTGAGATGAACGCCTACGGTCAGGCCGACCAGCGGCGCGCCACGGACTTCGCATATCTGATGCCTGGCGTACAAGGCAATGAGACGAACGGCAACGCCACCACCAACACCGGCGTCGTCAACGGTTCCGGCAGCCGCGGCGCCGTCTCCGACGTTTACGTCGATGGCATTCCCTTTGTTCGCGCCGGCGGCAACGGCGATCCGCGCTACGTTTGGACTGCGATATCCGTCGATGCGGTCGATCAGTTTCAGGTGCAGACTGTAGGCTACGGGGCCATGTATGAAGGCCAGGGCCTCATGAACTACTCGATCAAGCACGGAGGCAACCAGTTCCACGGTTCCGTCTATGAGTTCTTCCGCAACACCGCCCTCGACACCTGGGGTTGGTTCGGCAAGATTCCCAACGTGGCTACTGGCAAGCCCGTCAAGCCTGTCGAACACAACAATGAATACGGCATCGTGCTCGGCGGTCCGCTCATTCCTTTCGGCTCGCTGAAGCAGAAACTCTTCTTCTTCACCAACTACGACGGCTTCCGCTACGCCAGCGCCACGCCAACGCCAATGAGGTTCCCGTCCAACAGGGAACGGCAGGGCGACTTCAGCGCGGACGGCATCGCCATTTACGACCCCAGTACTGAAGCCACCTGCGCCTCGTTCAATACGGGCGGAAAGCCCTGCAGGTACCAGTACGGCTATGGCCCAAGCGGAACAGTGGGAGCGTTCGGAAATCCTGTAGCGCTCGGTCCTGGTTCTCCCGTCAATGTCATTCCGTCCAGCCAGATCTCTGCGGTGGCAAAGGCAATGAGCGCCTTCTTGCCAAGCATCGCCAGCGACACTACCGGCAGCAACTATGTCGCCGCGAACGCCACCGGCCTGTCCAACTGGTCGACCACTTCCCGCGTTGACTACATCCTCAGCTCGCATGACACCCTCAGCGCACTCGGCGCGGTGGGCCGCCAGGCCAGCTCCATCCCGGTAGGCCAGACCACGGCAGGGCGCAACATTGGCCCTCTGCCCTACAACTATGGCCAGGCTTACGCCCCCAAGACCGCGGTTTGGACCATCGAAGAGACGCACGTCTTCACACCGAACATCCTCAACCAGGCCAAGTGGGGTTATGCCCGCTATAACGGCCCCACGTTTAACCCCAACGACAATTCGAAATACGCTGCAACCACGATGGGTATGTCCGGCCTCCCGACTGGCCAGGCTTCGAACATGTTCCCCTTCGTCACTTTTCCCTCCGGAACGGCTGAGCCTACAAACTGGAATGGCGCCACCGAGAATCGCACCACGGCGGAAAATTACACGTTCCTCGATAACTTGCAGTGGACAGTCGGAAAGCACTCCTTCACCTTCGGCGGCAACCTCGCGTGGATGCTCTACAACGTGAACAACGCCACCAAGGGTGGTTCAACCCCCATCACGCTGGCCGCCGCAGTAACTGAGACTGCACAGTTGAACAACGCCTTTACCGCGTCCACCGGCACTGGGCATGCCTACGCCAGTTTCCTGCTCGGCCAGATCGACAAGGGCAGCTTTACCCAGTACCTGCAGCAGGAGTTCGGTGCGCGTTTCCGCGCTATCTCGCCCTATGTGCAGGACGACTGGAAGATGACCAACAAGCTCACCGTCAACCTCGGCCTGCGGTATGACTTCTATCCGACCGTCACGGAAATTCACAACGCGGAAAGCTTCTTCAATCCCACCCTCGCCAACCCGGCTACCGGCCTCAACGGAGCACTGGCCTACACAGGATCAGGCGCAGGCACTTGCAACTGCTCTACTCCGGCCAACAACTATTACAAAAACTTCGGGCCCCGCCTCGGTTTTGCTTACCAGATCGATCCGGCAACCGTCATCCGGGCTAGCTACGGCATTATGTTCTCGCATGGCGGCGCGGTGGGTGGATTGAATACCAGCATTGGAACGCTCGGCTTTTCGGCCGCGCCCGCCTTCTCTGTCAACGGCTCCGACGTCACCACCATGCCCGGCCTGCTCGCTGGCGGCAACGGTGCCATTCCTGCCTTCACAGGCGCAACTGGTGTCGCATCCGGTCCGGCTTACGGCACGGGCTACCTCAAGACTGCCACCCTCGGAGCAACCACCGGCACACCGTCATCCATGACGTATGACGATCCGTATTACGGCAGCCGTGCACCGGAATTCGAGAACTGGAGTTTCGGTATCCAACAGCAGCTCACCAACACAATGGCGCTTAATATTACGTATGTGGGTTCGGAGGGCCACTTCCTGCAACTGGATAGTTTCCACGCGCGCGGATTCGCGGCCAACGACCTCGATCCCAAATACCTGTTCCTCGGAACACATCTCTCTGACACAGGAACCACAACCACGACGGTATCGGCAGATTGCGCGAACACGGCTTATGCCATCTCCTGCCCAGGCCTAAGTAACTTCACCACGTCTCAGTCGCTCTCTACACTGCTCAAGCCGTTTCCGTTCCAGACACCCTCCGACAACTTCGGCTATGTCGGCAACGCCAATTACCACGCGCTGCAGGCGATGTTGAGCATTCGCACATGGCATGGCTTGACCATGAACGCCAACTATGTCTGGGCCCGTGCGATTGATGACGGAGGCACATTCCGTACCGGCTATGCAATTCCCGCCGGTACGCTTGCCAATCACCCCTCAACTTCGTATCCTGCCGACCGCATTGAGCGGACGGTCTCCACTTCCAACCAGCCCCAGCACTTTGTCACAACTGGTGTCTGGGCATGGCCATTCGGCAAGACGGTCCTCGCCAACAGTGCGATCGAGCGGGCAATCATGGGTGGATTCTCGTTCTCCGGTGTGTTTCAGGCCTATGCCGGCTCGCCTCTCGCCATTACCGGCTCGTCCTGCCAGACCAATCAGGCCGACAGTACTTGCAATCCAACCCTCAATCCCAACTTCTCCGGTGTCGCGCGCCAAAACGGCAAATGGGGCAAAGGTCAGACTTGGGCAACCTACAACGCAACAGTGCCGGCTACTACGACAACAGCCGCTGGCCCCACTGCTGCCAGCACCTACATCGTGCCCAGCGCCGGAAGCCAGACGGTTGCGGCTACGGGTCCCTTTATCAACCCGGTTGCTCCGACCGGCCAGAAATCGATTCTCTCCACCGGCGGTGGGTACGACTACACATTCGGCGATGCGGCACGTACGGCGCCGTACAACCTCGTGGGACCGGGCAATTACCAGCTTGACTTTGCCTTGGTGCGCAGCTTCCCGCTGCATCTCGGGGAATCCACCAAGCTCGACTTCCGCGCTGAATGGTACAACGTCACCAATCACACGTTGTTTGCCGTTGCCAGCACCGCGGTCGGCAATGCCAACTTTGGACAGGTCACACAAACCCCCAACCTCAACCGCAAGTCCGCTCAGTTCTCGGCTCGCATCAGTTTCTGAGTTGGCCTTTCACATGCAATCGGCTCTGGAGGCTGCCGCTTCAACCCGGCAGCCTCTTTTGCGTGATGATTAGAGGTAGTCACCAGCTCCCTTGCTGGCACGGCATCACGACCCTCGGAGCAATGATGAAAAACCTCCGCATTCTTTTCTCTCTTCTCGCGCTCACCACCGCCGGAACTCTAGCGCTGCGCGCCGCCTCTCCTGGCGATGAAGTGAACTGGTCCAGGCACTTCGCCAATTCGGCCATCGCGCGCTGGCCCGATGGACGCATTGCCCCAGCTACCGCTCCCAGAATCTGGAACTACGAGCTCGGCACCTTCCTCGAAGGCATGGACTCCGTCTGGCTCTCGACCGCCGACCCGAGCTACTTCCACTACATCCAAAACTCGGTCGATGCCCTTCTTGCCCCAGATGGTTCTATTCCCACACTCAAGCCCGAGGAGCATCAGCTCGACAACATCCTCCTCGGACGCCAGCTTCTGCTTCTCTATCGCGTCACGCGCAACCAGCGCTATCTCACAGCCGCCTCGTATCTCTACGATCAGCTCGCTCAACAGCCGCGCAATGCCTCGGGCGGCTTCTGGCACAAGCAGCGCTATCCCAACCAGATGTGGCTTGACGGCCTCTACATGGCCGAACCCTTCCGCGCCGAGTACGCCTCCATCTCCCATCACCCTGATGACTTCAAAGACATCACTCATCAATTTGTCATCATGGAGCAGCACGCGCGCGATCCAAAGACCGGGCTCCTCTATCACGGCTGGGACGAGTCGAAGCAGGAGCGCTGGGCCAACAAGCAAACCGGTGACTCATCCCAATTCTGGGCGCGCGGAATGGGCTGGTACATGATGGCCCTCGTCGATACGCTCGACTACTATCCCGCGAACGACCCCGGCCGTAAGCAGCTTCTCGCGATCCTGAGCCGCGCAGCCGCTGCCGTCGCGCGATACCAGGACCCCAACACCGGACTCTGGTATGACGTCCTGAACAAGCCCGCCACGAAAGGCAACTACCTCGAATCCTCCGCGGCCTGCATGTTCGTATACGCCCTTGCCAAAGGCGTTCGCCGCGGCTATCTTCCTCTGACCTACTCGTCCAACACCGAGCGGGGATATAGAGGAATCCTCTCTCACTTCACCAGCATTGCTCCAGAGTCGGAGTTCTCGCTGACAGATACGGTCAAAGCCTCAGGCCTCGGCGGAGACCCCTATCGCGACGGCTCCTACGCCTATTACATCGGAGAGAAAGTCGCCACCAACGATCCCAAAGGTGTGGGCGCTTTTTTGCTCGCAGCCTCTGAAATGGAAACCGCTCAGAACGCAAAGCTCGGCCGCGGCCGCACCGTCCTCGTCGACGGCTGGTTCAACTCGCAGCAGCGCACGGACGCCTTTGGTCAGCAGGTCTATTTCCACTACAAATGGAACACATGGGACGAACCCGGCTACTCGCTCTTCGGTCACATCTTCGGCAACTACGGCGCCAGCACGGCGGAGCTCGACACGGAGCCCACCGCCGCCGCCCTCAAAGGCGCCGATGTGTTCATCATCGCTTCACCCGACAATCTCGACAAGAATCCTCATCCGCATTACGCCAACGACGATGACGCAACTCAAATCGCACAGTGGGTCAAGGCCGGTGGCGCCCTCATGATCATGGAGAACGACACCTCCTTCGCCGATCTCGACCACTTCAATGTCATCTCTGACAGATTTGGCATCCACTTCAACAGCGTCCTGCGCAAGCACGTGGTCGGCACAAATTGGGATCAGGGCAAGATCGTGATCGACGGCAAAGGCCCCATCTTCCATCACCTCCACACCATCTACGTCAAGGACGTTTGCACAATCACAATCAGCGGCCCCGCCCACCCGGTGCTCGCCGAAGGCGCCGACATCTTCATGGCCACCGCAAAATACGGCAAGGGAACGGTCTACGCCATGGTTGATCCGTGGCTCTACAACGAGTACACCGACGGCCGCAAGCTTCCCGCCGTCTATGACAACTTCGCCGCCGGCAACGAGCTCGTCCGCTGGGTCCTCGAGCAAATTCCACGCTGAGGTTCTGACTTAAAAGCATGCGAAATAAATACATTTGTCATCCTGAGCTACTGAGCGCAAAGCGCGAGGGAGTCGAAGGATCTGCGGTTGCTTTCTGCGGGGCATCGTCGAGTTTCTGCAAATTCTCGCCGCGCTAGCGCCATTGGAGGAATCAAAATGAATTCCGTCTCGATCCGTCTTCCGCTCATTTCACTTTCACTTCTCATCATGTTGGCCCTCCGCGCCCAGGACACCCGCACCGTCACCGAGCCGAAGATTCCTTCCGCCTGCGTCACCCTCCAGGCCGACGTCGCTGCTAACCACGGCGTCATCGCCGTCAATGACGAGCAAAAGCTCTCCACCGCCCGCATCCAGGACGCGCTCAACCACTGCGCGGCGCCCAACGCTGGATCATCGGCGGAATCGAAGTCTGTCGTTCTCCGCTCCCACAGCAAGATGAACGTTTTTCTCACCGGCCCACTCACTCTTCGTCCCGGCGTAACTCTCGTCGTCAGCAAGAACACGGCGCTCGTCGCCTCGCGCGATCCGCGCGTCTTCGACGTTTCGTCCGGTTCCTGCGGCATCGTCTCCGAGCGTGGCCGCGGCTGCAAACCTCTCATCACCGGCGATGACGCCGCCAACGCAGGCATCATGGGTGAGGGCTCCATTGACGCTCGCGGCGGCGCCATGCTTCTCGGCCAAAACGTCACCTGGTGGGATCTCGCGCATCAGGCCAAAGTCAATGACCAGCAACAGAGCGTCCCCGCAATGATCGCCCTCCGCCACGTCGACAACTTCATTCTCTACAAGATCACGCTGCGCAACTCGCCCGGCTTCCACGTCTCCGTCAACCAGACCGACGGCTTCACGGCGTGGGGCGTCAAAATCATGACTCCCAAAACCGCGCGCAACACTGACGGCATCGATCCCGGCTCTTCGCGCAACATCACCATCGCTTACAGCTACATTCACACCGGCGACGACGATGTCTGCCTCAAGCCCAGCGCCGCCGGGCCCGTCTCGAATATGTCCGTCCTCCACAATCACTTTTATTCCGGCCACGGCATGTCCATCGGCAGCGGCACCTATGGCGGCGTCGATCACCTTCTGGTCGACGACCTTACCATCGACGGCGCCGACAACGGCCTCCGTATAAAATCCGATCCCAGCCGCGGCGGCCTCGTCCATCAGGTCCTCTATCGCAACATCTGCATCCGCAACGTGCCCAACCCGCTGGTCTTCACCCCGCACTACACCAACTTCACCGGCGACCGTCTTCCCATCTATCAGGACATCACACTTCAGAACGTGCACGTCCTCACGCCCGGTGCGTATACGTTTTACGGCCTCGACGCGGATCACAAGCTCCAGATCAAGCTCGACAACGTCTCCGCCGACGATCAGAAAGACTCGCTCTTCTATGACAAGGACGCCGACATCATTGTCGGCCCGAGCCTCGGCGATCTCCAGCCGAAAGGCGATGCCGTCGCGATCACGCAATCCCCGGCTTCTGCACCCGGCCAGCCGCTTTCGTGCGACACTCGTTTCGTCCCCTTCCCTGAAGACAAAACCGCCCCCGAGATGGCCGGCAAGATCCCACCCGAAGACAAAACGTTTTACGTCGCCGCCGACGGCACCGGCGACTACTACTCCGTCCAGCGCGCTCTCGACATGGCCCCCAAGACCGGCGGCGCTGTTCTCTCCGTCTCGCCCGGCGTCTATCGCGAAGTCATTACCGTCGACAAGCCCAACATCACCATTCGCAGCGCCAATTCTGACGCGGGCAAGACCGTCATTGTCGACGATCGCAGCGCCGGCCAAAATGGCGGTACCCTCCACTCCGCCACAGTCAACGTCACCGCCGACAATTTCTTCGCCGAAAACATCACCTTCCAGAACGACTTCAATCGTACCCACGAGCAGTTGCCGCAAGGCTCGCAGGCGCTCGCCCTCTTCGTCACCGGCGATCGCGCCATCTTCCACAACGTGCATCTTCTCGGCAATCAGGACACCGTCTATCTCGGCAGCCAGCATTGCACCAACAACACTCCAGGCTGCACCCCCACGCGTCAATACTTCTCTGACTGCTATGTTGAGGGCAACGTCGACTTCATCTTCGGTGACTCGAAGGCCGTCTTCGAAAACTGCGAGATTCGCTCCACTCCGCACAACGGCGGCTACCTCACCGCGCAGTCCAAACACTATCCTGACGAAGACTCCGGCTTCGTCATCGACCACTGCAAGCTCACTGCCGATCCCGGAGTCGTCGGCAACGTCTACCTCGGGCGTCCTTGGCGCGCCTATTCAACCGTCATCTATATGCACACCTGGATGGGCGACAAAATCGCCCCTGCTGGCTGGAGCGAATGGCACGCCGAACAAACGCACATGCTCGACACCACTTACTACGCCGAATTCGACTCCTCCGGCCCCGGCGCGCACCCCGATCAGCGCGATCCGCACACCCATTTCCTCACGCCCGACCAAGCCAAGCAATACGAGCCCTCGGTCTTTCTTCGCGGCGCCGACAATTGGAATCCGCTCCAACTTCCGCAGCGGTAGAATTGAGTTCAAGGAAAAAAATGAAGACTGTTCTGATAGCTGACCCTGTGCGCTACCCGCGCATGAACACCAACGAGCTCCGCGAAACATTCCTGCTCAGCGCGCTTTGCGAGCCCGGCAAGATCCATCTCAATTATGTCGACCTCGATCGCGCCGTCGTCGGTTTCGCATCCCCGGTTGAAGCTCCAATCGCGCTGCCCACCGATCTCGACTTGCGAGCAACCTACTTTACCGAGCGTCGCGAGCTCGGCGCGCTCAACATTGGCGGCGCCGGCACCATCACCGTCGAAGGCAAGAGTTATGACCTCGACAATCTCGATGTGCTCTACATTGGCCGTGGCAACAAGCAGGTTACGTTTGCCTCAGAAGACAAATCCGCGCCCGCCGTCTACTACCTCTTGAGTTACCCCGCACACGCCGAGTACCCCACGTCCCTCGTCCGTAAGAACAGTGCTACTCCCACAGAACTCGGCTCGCTCGAAACCTGCAACAAGCGCACCATCTGCAAGTACATTCATCTCCAGGGCGCGCGCAGTTGTCAGCTCGTCATGGGCGTCACGCATCTCGCCCCCGGCAGCAACTGGAACACCATGCCCCCGCACACGCACATGCGCCGCAGCGAAATCTATATGTACTTCAACTTAGCCGCCGATGCGCGCGTCATGCACTTCATGGGGCCGCCCGCCGAATCCCGCCACATCGTCATGGCCGACAAGGGCATCGTCATCTCACCCGGCTGGTCCATCCATTGCGGCGTGGGCACTCGCGCTTACAGCTTCTGCTGGGGCATGGGTGGCGAAAACCAGGACTACGCTGACATGGATCCCGCCCCCGTCGAATCCTTGCGGTAAATCTCTCCAATCGATCTACACCAGGCTCCGCCACAAAAACAAAAGCGGCGATCTCCACTCAGGAAATCGCCGCTTTATTATTGCTGCGTGCCCCAGGTCCCTCGCACTCGGCGACCTGGGAATCCGCCGTCGCCAACTCACCACAAACAAGCTAGGAGCTAGCGGCTGGAAGCTGGGAGCTAGCACTACGCGTTGTACGTCCCCGACGAAACCCTTCCGCCACGCCCCGTCCAATTTGTGTGGAAGAATTCGCCACGCGGCTTGTCCACCCGCTCATACGTGTGCGCTCCAAAAAAGTCGCGCTGCGCCTGCAGCAGGTTCGCCGGCAGCCGTCCCGCGCGATAGCCGTCGAAGAACGCCAGCGCCGTCGAAAACGCCGGCGTCGGCACGCCCAGCTTCACCGCGTTCACCAGCGCCTTGCGCCACGATGCCTGGTACTTGTTCAAAAGCCGCGAGAAAAACTTGTCCAGCAGCAGGTTGTCGAGGCCCTTGTTTTTCTTGAACGCGGCCTTGATCTTGCCCAGGAACTGGCTGCGAATGATGCACCCGCCGCGCCACATCAGCGCGATGCCGCCCATATTCAGATTCCAGCCATACTCCTTGGCCGCGGCCCGCAGCAGCATGTATCCCTGCGCGTAGCTGATGATCTTCGAGCAGAACAGCGCCCTGCGCACGTCTTCGATGAACTTCGCGCGGTCGCCCACCTTTGGCAAAGACTTCGGCCCGCGCAGAACTTTCTCCGCCTCCACGCGTTCCTCTTTCAGCGCCGACAGGCAGCGCGAAAACACGCTCTCGCCGATCAGAGTCACCGGCTGCCCCGTATCGAGCGCGCTGATCACCGTCCATTTGCCTGTCCCCTTTTGTCCCGCAGTGTCCAGAATCTTGTCCACCAACGGCGTACCATCTTCATCCTTCTTGGCGAAGATCAGGCTCGAAATCTCGATCAGGTAGCTGTCCAGCTCGCCCTTGTTCCACTCCGCGAACACATCGTGCAGTTCGTCGGCCGTCAATCCCAGCCCGCGCTTCAGCAAGTCATATGCCTCGCAGATCAACTGCATGTCGCCATACTCGATGCCGTTGTGAACCATCTTCACAAAGTGGCCCGCGCCTTCCTCGCCCACCCAGTCGCAGCACGGGGTCCCGTCTTCCACCTTCGCCGCGATCGCCTGGAAGATCGTCTTCACATGCGGCCACGCCGCCGGATTCCCGCCCGGCATGATCGACGGTCCGTTCCGCGCGCCCTCTTCTCCGCCCGAAACGCCCGTCCCGATAAACAGAATCCCCTTCGCTGCCAGGGCCTTCGTGCGGCGCGTCGAATCGCTGAACAACGAGTTTCCGCCATCAATAATGATGTCGCCCGCTTCCAGGTGCGGCGTGATCTGGTCGATCATCTGGTCCACTGTGTCGCCGGCCTTCACCATCAGCATTACTCGGCGCGGCCGCTTCAGCAGGCTTGTCAGCTCCTCAATCGAGTGCGCGCCTACTACCTCGGTACCCTTCGCTTCGTTCGCCGTAAAATCGTCCACCTTCGAAACGGTTCTGTTAAACACGGCCACCTTAAAACCATGGTCGTTCATATTCAAGACCAGATTCTGTCCCATCACTGCGAGCCCAATCAGGCCGATATCACAAACTGCTTCCGCCATACGTTCTCCAAAATCGAAATTCTATCACTGCGAAATTTGAGTCTGATTACAATTCTATCCCTGTGGTCTGACCTCAGAGAGAAGCGCATGAGCGCGGTTAGAACAACGATTCGCCAACAACCAACCGTGGGAAACAGATCGGCCGGTTTCCCTCTTCCAACTAAATGCGGGCCTTGTTCTCCGCAGTACCTCTGCACGCCTAATCAGTGAACGGGTCGATCATCGGGATCGTGCCGTCGGCGTTGAACTTCAACTCCGTCATTTTTACCGAGCGCAAATGGTTCTTATCCGAAAGCTGAATATCGTGATAAAACAACCACCACTTGCCCTTGAATTCGACGACGGAGTGATGCGTTGTCCAGCCTTGCACCGGCTCGAGGAAATGCCCTTTGAACGTGAAGGGCCCGTATGGGTTGTCGCCAATGGCATAGGCCAGATAATGGGTGTCGCCGGTTGAGTAGGTGAAGTAGTACTTTCCCCCGCGCTTGAACAGCCAGGAAGCCTCGAAGAATCGCTTGTCGTGATCTCCGCCCAGTACCGGATGACCGGCCTCGTCCAGAATCACCACATCGCGAGCCTCGTGCGCGAATCCCTTCATGTCAGCTGTCAGCTTGGCAACCTTGGCGCACAGTGCCGGTTTGTCATCCTGGCGCAGATCGCTGTCAGAACCATTGGGGTCGAACCTCCCAGTCGCCCAGCGCTGCAGTTGCCCGCCCCAAATCCCGCCAAAATACATATAAGCTTCGCCATCATCGTCAACAAATACCGCCGGATCGATCGAGAAGCTGCCCTTGATCGGCTCCGGTTCAGCCTTAAACGAATCCGCCGGCGACTTCGATGTCGCCACACCGATGCGGAATACACCCTTTTTGTCGCGAGCCGGAAAGTAGAGATAATACGTGCCATTCTTGAACGCCGCATCCGGCGCCCACATCTGCTTTTCTGCCCATGGCACATCTTCCACTTTCAGCCCGACTGGATGGGCAGTCGTCGGACCACCAGGCTCATCCATCGACAACACAACGTAGTCGCGCATGGCATATTGGCTGCCCAGATCGTCATCGGGAATTCCCGCGTCGATGTCGTGACTCGGATAGACATAAATCTTGCCCTCGAAAACATGGGCCGAGGGATCGGCTGTGTAAATCTGCTTCACCAGCGGTTGCGTTAAATACTTCCGCCCATTCGGCGCCCGCGCCGCACTCTGACTTTCCGTCATGCATCCTCCCGTCTGACTCTCTACTCTCTGTTCTCTGCTCTCTGTTCTCTGCTCTCTGTTCCCAGCCTGTCTCACTCCACGCTCAAATCTCCGTCCGCCTCCACCACTAGCTTGTCGCCCACAATCTGGATCGACAGAATCTTAAGCCGCCCCAGGCTCACTTTGTATCCCGAGGTAGCCGTCGACCCCACAAGGGCCGCGCGTAACAAATCCGCCGCATTCACTTTCATGCTCTTTGGCACCTGCCCCCGCAAAAACGGCGCCAGCACAAAGTTGATCTCCTTCCGGTCTGAAACCTTGTCCAGGCTCGCGTCCTTGAAGCCGATCGTCTCCCCCTCCGCCTCCGGCTCCATCGAAACTTCCGCCGGCAGCGTTACCGTCGCCAGGCACACGCCGCCCACTCCCAGCCGCGCCCGCGTCTTCATTCGCACCACAATCCGGTCCTGCTCAAACCGCAGCTGGGGGTCTTCGGTTGAAACAAAGCAGGCAGAGTGCGCGTTACCTTTCAGATAGTACCTTCCGTCCGGCCCGCTGAAGAGTTCCTGCTTCAGCGTCCTCTCCAGGGCGTCACGGCTCACCGTCAACTCCACTCCGCGACTCATGGCCAGCCCTCCAAAAAGCACCAAACCTGTCGCAATCACCCGCCAAATTGGTCTCATACCAGTATCCTGCCATTCCCCTCCTGTTGGCCGCCAGCATCGCCCGTCACATCCGATAAAGCTCGTCTTGTGGGAATCTCGTCTGAATTCGACTAAATCGTTGATTTACAATAGGATATTCTCCGATCTCGCCGCGTTTTGTCCTCTCTCCGTAAAGCTCCTTCCTATTGATTTTTCACTGAAAAACCCCTAGAATGAGAATGTACGTTCCTCGGGTCCTTTCGCATCCCCAGCCACGTCCGAGGTTGAACCGAGAAAACACTCCTTTCCAAGGATAAGGACAAATAAATCAATGGCAAAGCGTCGTGGAAATCCGAATTGGGGCAAGCCGGAGCCCATTGGCCCGGTTGTGCCCACAGTTACATCTTTTGAACAAATTACCAAGGAGTTCAAGCTGCCCCCGGACCAGTACATCCGGTCTACCCGCCTCCGCGAGTGGGCGCGCCGCAACAAAAACTCCAAATACATCCCCGAGGCCCTTCTCGAGGCCTGGGGCTTTGAAATCGAATCCACGTTGTAAGCTTTTGGCCAGTTTCAACAAAGACGCCGCCTTCGGGCGGCGTTTTTGCTGCGCCCCAAATCATCTCTCAACCGTGATTTCAGGTGCCCCATCCTAAGACTCGAGCGCAGCAAGGGGTTTTAGGGTGGGATCGCACGGCGGCTCATTCGGCACGAAACCCGGGTGCCCCCGGGTCCCGATTCCAAGGCCGAGATCGCACTTCGTCTCATCCAGCACGAACAAGCTAACAGCTAAAAGCTAATGGCTAACAGCTATTCCTTGTTGCTCACCAGCGAGAACACGGCTCCCTGAGGGTCCATCGCATTGATGATCCAGCTGCCACCTGGTACCTGCTGGGGCCCATGCAACACCTTGCCGCCTCCCGCCTTCACGCGCTCAATAGCAGCGCCGATCGCGTCAACGTTGAAGTAGAAGCCCCAAGTCGCCACCGGAAGATTCGGAGGCTTGATCATCATGCCGCCGTCGCCCATCTGCTTGTGATCGCCTTCATCGAAGATGCGATAGACGCCCATCGGGCCCATGTCCATGTCGCTCACCTTCGTCCAGCCAAAGAGCTTGTTATAGAACTCGAAACCCTTTTCAACGTCCGTCGTGTAAAGCTCGTGCCATCCGATGGTCCCCGGTGTCGGCGGCGCCGGGCGCACGGGCGAAGGCATCGCGGGATACGGAGTAAAGACCACAAACGCCGCTCCCTGCGGATCCGACATCACAGCAAAGCGCAACATACCGGGCACGTCCGCGGCCGGCTTCCAAACCTTGCCGCCGGCTTCCACAATCTTCTCAATATGGGCGTCGACGTCATCGACCGCGATGTAGCCAATCCACGCCTTGTACTCGCCCACAGTCAACATTCCGGCCATTCCAACCTTACCCAGGTTGAATGTGGTGTATTCCATCCCGCCTGTGCTGGGCATTTCTTCGGTCGTCCAGCCCACGACGTCCGAGTAGAACTTCCCGGCGGCTTTGGTATCCGTGGTCATCAGTTCATACCAACCGAATTTTCCTTGTGGCGTAAACATTCCATGTCTCCTTCTGATCGCGGGGATACACCGCAATGAACGGCAGTGATCCGATTTGCCGTTGATATCAACATCGTTCACCGCATGTCAAGCAAACTCCGGTTAAAGTTCGACACATTGCCAGGCACACGACGACTTTTGCCGTTTGCTCACGCCTTCGGCGACAATAGCGACAGCACATGCCCCAGCCCTCCCGCACCCTCGATCGCATGGTCGCCCCGCCCTTCACCGACGTCCCCGGCGCCGTAGCCGACATTCAGGCCGGCCGCATGGTCGTGGTGGTCGACGATGAGGACCGCGAAAACGAGGGCGATCTCACCCTGGCCGCCGACCACGTAACTCCCGAAGCGATCAACTTCATGGCCCGCTACGGCCGCGGCCTCATCTGCCTCACTCTCACTGAGGAGCGCGCCGACCACCTGCGCCTGCCTCCCATGACGCAGCAAAACTCCTCCCGCTTCGGCACCGCCTTCACTGAGTCCGTTGAGGCTCGCGAGGGCGTCACCACCGGCATCTCCGCCGCCGACCGCGCCCACACCATTCAGGTCGCGATTGCTCCGCACTCCACCTCTGCCGACCTCGTCCGACCCGGCCACGTCTTTCCGCTCCGCGCACGTCGCGGCGGCGTCCTTGTCCGCGCGGGCCAAACCGAGGCTTCTGTCGACCTCGCCCGCCTCGCCGGCCTCACCCCCGCCGGCGTCATCTGCGAAATCATGCGCGACGACGGCGCAATGGCCCGCATTCCCGACCTCATCCCTTTCTGCCGCGAGCACGGCCTCCGCATCCTTACCGTCGCCGAGCTCATCCGCTATCGCCTCCGCAACGAGCGCACCATCGTCCGTGCCGGTGAGACTCGCGTCCAAACCCGCTACGGCGAATTCCGCATGATCGCCTACGAGAGCCAGGTTCAGGGCGGCGAAAGCCACATCGCCCTCATCCGCGGCGACCTATGCCCCGACTGCCACGCCCTCCACCTCGGTCCCGCCGGTCCCATCCCGGGCGCGCTCAACGGCGGTATCGACGGCGCAGCGTCAACTACCCCTGCCCAAACGCACCCCGCCTGCCCGCATCCCGTCCTCGTCCGCGTCCACACCCGCTGCACCGCCGGCGACATCTTCTCTGCCGATTGCCACTGCCGCGAAATCCTCGATCAGTCCATGCGCATCATCGCCGAAGCCGGCTGCGGCGTCATTCTCTATCTCCACAACACCTCGCGCGGATTTTCGATCGACCATGCACCCGCCCCTCCCTTCAATTCCGAGGGAACCGCCGCTCCCACCGCCCTCTCCCCCGCCGTATCTGGCCCTCAAGGCTCAGCAATTCCCAGCTCCGGCGGGCAAGAAAAAACCGGCCGCCTCATCCTCCACCAGGAGCTGCGCTCCCGCGAAGGCTCTCAGGATCGCTCCGGACGCATCCTTCGGGCCATCGGCCTCGGCGGCCAGATCCTTTCAGATCTCGGCATCCAGCGCATTCGCCTGCTCTCCAACACCCCCATGCACATCCCCGCCCTCGAGGGCTTTGGCCTCGAAATCGTCGAGCAGGTCCCCATCCCCGTCGAAGAGTGCACCCGCGCTGGATAATGCACCGAGTCACTCAATTCCTCTCATTTCCCATGACTTTTTGTTCATCCCGGCGAAAAGTGATCAATATTGACCACACTGCCCCTCTTAAAACCTGTACGATGAGCTAAACGTGCTAGGGAAAGGTTTTATCCAAGGAATTTCCTGCCCTGCTGGTAAAGTTGGCAAGGATTCTTTTGGTCAATTGACAGGGTTCCAATGACCTAAGCTCGATCGCAGAGCCATTTTGCCGGTTTCGAATTTCACTACGGCACCGTTTTCGTGAAGATGCCGCTTCCCATCATCGCCCCCGCATTTCGGTAACCCCGCAATCGCTGTGAGGCCAACCGCACCAGAAAGGCGAAAGGTTGGAACGATTGCGCGTTCATCTGGTCAATCCCAGCGACAATTCCTTTGGCACAGCGGTCATCACGCCGCGTTGGCTCTTTGTGCTCGCAGCCGCAACACCCCAATCCGTCGGTGATCCCGTCCTGGTCGATGAGTCGCTCGAGCAAATTGTGCCCGAGTCGATTCAACCCGGCGACATCGTCGGTATCAGTGTGCACACCGGCAATGCGCTCCGCGGATATGCGGTCGGCCGCATGGCTCGCAGCCGCGGCGCCTGGGTGGTTTATGGCGGAATTCACGCCACCCTCTTTCCAGATGAGGCTCTCGAGCGCGGCGAAGCTCATGCCGTCGTCAAAGGCGACGGGGATGTTGCATGGGCTCGGGTCGTCACCGATTGCATCGCCGGCAAGCCTGAAAAAGTTTACGAAGGCGGCCGTCTCGAAGGCAGCGATTTCCTCTCCGCGCGCTGGGACTTGATGGATCCGAAGAAATATATGTGGGCTTCGGTGCAAACCATTCGCGGCTGCCCCAAGCACTGCTCTTTTTGCAGCGTCTGGCGTACCGACGGCCAAAAACCCCGCCAGAGAAAATTCCAAAACGTCGTCGACGAAATCATTGCCCTCCGTCGCCTCGGTTTCCGCTTCATCGCTCTCGCCGACGACAATTTTTACCCCGTCACCTTCACCGATCTCCGTCTCGCCCGCGAGCAGGGCAACACCGCCAAGCTCGAGGAGCTCACGGCCATTCGCAACGAGCGCCTTCAGCTGATGGATGAGTTGGCCAAGCTGCCTAAGGACATGGTGTTCTTCACGCAAATGACCATGGAGGCGGGCGAAGACGGAAACTATCTCGACGCCATGCGCAAAGCCAACATCAAGGGCGCGCTTGTGGGCGTTGAAGCGGTCACGCCCGAGGGCCTGAAAGCCGTCTATAAGGACTGGAACTACTCCGGCGAGGCCCTTGCCAAACAACTTCAGACCTTCAAGCAGCATGGCGTGCACGTTCTCGGCTCATTCATCTTCGGCCTGCCCACCGATCGGCCTGCCACCTTCGACGCGACGGTCGAAATGGCGCTCAAGGCCGGCGTGACCTTCGCACAGTTTGTCATGATGACTCCGTTCCCCGGCACCGTCGATTTCGGGCGTTGGGAAAAAGAGCAGTCCGTCGATCCCATGATGGTGGGCGATGTGCCCATTACGCGCTATTGGATGATTCCCACCGAAGTGCGGCCCAAAATGTTTACGCCGCATCCCACCATGAGCTCCGACGAAATTCGCGAGCGCACGCAAAAGGTGTGGGACAGGTTCTACACCTGGGGAGCCATCTGGGAGCGCTCCGCGTGCACCCCGACTCTGCGCGCCCGGCTCGGATTCATCTTCCTCTCCAAGCTTTACCGCCAGATGTACGCAGGCACAGGCATCTCCACCGACAGCGCGCGGCGAAAGAAGTCGAAGCGATGGGCCAAGTGGACCGCCAAGCAATGCAAGAAGCTCTTCCAGGCTCGCCCCATGCCGGAGCTCGAAGGACCCAAGTGGGAGATTGGCTTACCTGCCTTGATTCAGCCTGCATTCCAAGGCGCAGGCGGGCGCGATGTCAACGGCCCGTTCGCCGTCCTGCCAGAAAACTAGGCCATCGCTCCTCGCGCCCCAACCCCGAACGAAAAATGGGTGCCCCATCCAAGCTTCGCTTGGGTGGGATAGCAAGAGCGCACGTGTCGGCTTTGTCATCCTGAGTGGAGCGAAGGATCTGCGGTTGCTTTTCTCCGCTGCTCGCAGCCTGCAATGTGCGCTAACCCGCAGCCCGCAACGGTTCAGTGCGCACCGCCGCAATGCGGCTTATTTGAGATTGATCTGGTATGTTCCGTAATCGATAGCCAGCACAGCAGCGCCTCCGATTCGAATTTTGCTTTCGCTCACGCTCCGTTGCGGAAGCCAGAAGTCTCCCGTCTTCGCGCTTGTGTATCGAATCAGCGTTCGCGAAATCCAGAACGAGGGATTCTTCGCCGGCGCAGCCTCGATCTTTGATACCGCAAAGTCCGTCGCATCCACCCAAATCTTGCCTCGATACAGAAACTTGCTTTCTTTCAAGGGCTCAACACTCAGAATGTAGGCTGGGCGCCCGTCCACGCTTTCACTCCCTTGCAACTGGAACCGGTAATTCTCCGGCGTCAACGCGGTTCCCCCTCGGTCCTCTGAGGCCTCCTTTTCGCTGTCCATCGCCCTCTTCAAAACTTTCTCCCCAAGAATCTTCGAACCGCTCTGAGACACAATGCGAAAGGTTTTCCCTGTAGCCGCATTAAAGTTAACCTCCACCTCCATCTGCGCTTCGAGGTTGGCAAGTCCTTGATACTCGACATGGTAGTGCCGCACTGCACTGTAGTGCTTCAATCCCTCCTGCTGAATCTGATCGTGATGCTCCATCAACGCCAGAATCTGCGCTAAGGGCAAGCTTGCCGGGACAGGTGTATTCGCGCGGGCAGGCCAAAGCGCTGCTCCAAGAAGGATCAGCACCACGCAGCCGGTGCCTCTGATTCGAAGGGAAGACATGAGAAATTCTATCGCCGCGGTATGCACGCCAGGCAAATGCCGCGAAGGTGGCATCACGGGAACCCACTACCGCCAACCCAGCACGTTGCGTTAATTGCCACGGGCTACTGGCAACCGGCTACAAGCTACCGGCTACCGGCTATCTCGAATACGCAAACGTCCCGCACAATGCCGTCGACTTCGAGACCGCGTCAAACGTGAACACCGGCATGTCGTCCCCCGAGAAGAACGCCACTTCCAGCGTCTTCCCCGCGACGTAGGTCGCCATCCACTGCGTGTCCTCGCCCCCGCACAGTGTGTTCTTTTTCAGGAAGCGCTGCGCCGCCGGAATCTTCAATCGATAGAGCATCCCGCTGATTCCCGCATTCACATCCGCATCGAACACCGCGCTCACTTCCACCGGCTTCAAGGGCCGAATCGGCGCCAGCGGATACGAGATGAAGTCGATCGAAACTCTGTCTTTGCCAATCGCGATGTCGCCCGTGATCGAGATCGCGTTCGTGCTCGCCGCGTACCACCCGCCCTGATCTTGCGCGTTGGCCTGCGCCGCACACGCCCCCGCAAGTAGCACCCCCGCCATGGCCGCCAGCACCACCCGCTTCCCCATCCCGATCTCTGATCTCTGGTCTCTGATCTCTCGCTCCTTACGTACTCACCGCTGCGAGCGAGAAGCCGGGTGCCCCAGGTCTCGTTTCTGAGACCTGGGAAGCCACACCCGCCAACCCACCACAATTAGCTAGTAGCTAAAGGCTAGCGGCTAGAGGCTGTCTCTCTACCATCCCAAAACATACGCAAACACCAGCGGCGCCACAATGCTTGCGTCGCTCTCGATAATGAACTTCGGCGTCTTCTCGCCAAGTTTGCCCCAGGTGATCTTCTCGTTCGGCACCGCGCCCGAGTACGATCCATAGCTCGTCGTCGAATCCGAAATCTGGCAGAAGTACGCCCACAGCGGCACATGCTCACGCTGCAAATCCTGGTGCAACATCGGAACCACGCAAATCGGAAAATCTCCCGCGATCCCTCCGCCGATCTGGAAGAATCCCAGCGGCGTCTTCTTCGTCGTCTCCGTGTACCACTCCGCCAGTTCCATCATGTATTCGATGCCGGTCCGCACGGTGTGAACCTTCTTCACATCGCCCGTGATGCAATGTCCCGCATACATATTTCCCAGCGTCGCGTCCTCCCACCCCGGCACGAACATGGGCAGGTTCTTCTCCGCCGCCGCCAGCAGCCAGCTGTCCTTTGGATCGATCTGGTAGCTCTTCTTGAGCACACCCGACAACAGAATCTTGTACATGAACTGGTGCGGAAACCACCGCTCCCCGGCCTTGTCCGCCTTCACCCACTCCGCCAGCACCTCGTTCTCGATCCGCCGCATCGCCTCCATCTCGGGGATGCACGTATCCGTCACGCGGTTCATGTGCCGCGCAAGCAGCGCCGCCTCATCCGCCGGTGTCAGGTCACGGTAGCCAGGCACGCGCTCATAAAAATTGTGCGCCACGAGGTTGAACACATCCTCTTCCAGGTTCGCTCCCGTGCAGCAGATCCCGTGAATCTTGTCCTGCCGGATCATCTCGGCCAACGAGAGCCCCAGCTCCGCCGTGCTCATCGCGCCGGCAATGGTCACAAACATCTTGCCGCCGCCAGTCAGCAGCTTGTTGTAGGCCTCGGCCGCATCGATCAATGCCGCGGCATTGAAATGACGATAATGATGCTTGATGAACTCCGTTATGGGTGCCATATCTCGCTTTTCCACTCCAAATTTCCAACCTAACACAATGAATTCAGAGCCCTGTGAATCGCAGGGGATTGCGTTTTGACTTTGCCCTCAGCACGATGAGGGGGTGCCCCACGTCTCGATTCTGAGACGTGGGATACCAAGAAACTCACTGCATAAAAATTCCCGCCCCTTCCACAATCCGTTGGCGTACACTACCCGCGAAACTTCCCCACGGAGGCCGCACCATGTCTCAGAAAACCTTCCGCTCCGCCGTCGCTGGGTTCACTATCTTCGCCGCTGCAGTTTCAGCTGCCTTCGCGCAATCATCCACCGACGCCTGCTCCCTGCTCACCCAGGCTCAGGTCTCGGCCGCAGTCGGCGCCCAGGTTAGCGCCGGATCTTACGTCACGCCAACCTTCAAGGCTACATGCACTTGGACCGCGCCGGGCAAAATCGTCACCCTCATGACCGAAGGGCTCGACCCCTACAACGCCGGCAAAAAGCCCATCAGCCCAATCATGCAAATCGTTCCCGCGCCCGGCATCGGCGACGACGCCTATTATGTCGTCGAGAGTACCATCGTCATGCTCTTCACCAAAAAGGGAACCGTTGCGTTCAAGACCAGCATCTACAGCAAGCTCCCCATTTCCACGCTTGAGTCCATGGAAAAAACTCTTGCCCAGCAGGTTGCTTCGGAACTCTAACTTTCGATGAGACCCTTTCTCCGCGCCAAAAGCAACAATGTCCATGCCAAAGTGCGTAACATCGCCGCCGGCTGCACGGAAGTGCGCCTGTCGCCTCGGCCAAAGCTCTGCAAATCCAGCCGTTGCGCCAGAAAGGCAACGCTATTTCAATGGCCCTCATCTCTTACGAGAGACCTAAGTAGGAGGGTCGGCAATGACAAACAAATGGCTTGCTCTTTCCGTCGCGACCATCGCAGCATCGCTTCTCATCTCTTCTCCGTCCAGCATCCGTGCCGCAATTCCGCAGTTGTCTGTTCAAGTTGGGGGCGGATGGGATCAGCCCCCGTCTGAATTCCGCGACGTGCAGCGACAGGGATTTCATGACGGCATCGATGCCGCTCGCAGGGATTTCGACCATCACCGCCATGCCGATGCAGACGACCACGAGCAATACCGCCATCCGCACGTGGATCGCGGCTTCCGCGACGACTACCGCGAAGGATTCCGCCGCGGCTATGACGTGGCCATGCATCACATGGCGGACCACCCGGATTACCACTGATGGCACCAGTGAAGCCGGTAGTTGGTAGTCGTCCGCAGTTGATAGCGCACACCTTTCGGCGACAAGCTACCGGCTACAAGCTCTTGGCCGCGAGCAAAGCGTTAACCTTTGCCATCACCTCAAACGCGTCCGCCACGTAAACCACATCCGCCCTGCCGCGCGTCCATCCGCAATTCGCATCGAGCGACACCGCTCTCCGCTCGCCGACGAATCTCCAGCCCACCACGTGCGGCTCCTCGCCGTGGCAACAGGTCGCAAGGCCTTTCGCGTGCCGTGGCGTCGACCCCGTTTGTCCCACTTGATTGAGATGCGTCAGAAATGGAAGCACTGAGTTCCCTTCTCCGCCCTGGTCAACCAGCGACTTCGAACTCCCAAGCGATGCGCCCGATCCTTTCAGGAACTTCAGAATCAACTCGCCGGCCTGCTCCACATGAATCTGCCCGTCAGGCTGCTTCTTTGTCCATCCGGCGCCGGCAACAAAGAGCAACTTCGCGTCCGGACGAATCGTTTGCGCGCCCTGCTTCGGCGCGCGCGTTCCCGTCACCTGCGTCCGCTGCGCGGGCAAATCCACAACAATCCGCTCCACCTGCGCCTCGACCGCTTCGCCAAAAAACGCCGGATGCGTTCCCGCATCTACCAGCAGAAACCACGGACGCTTCTCCCGACTCACCACCGCTTCAATCCTTTGCCTGTAGAACCATCGCGTCGCTTCCACACCGTCCGCGCCGTCGATCGACGTAATATGCGTGTCGATCTCTCCGCCCATGCGATGCGCTACCGCCGCCATCACCCGCGCAAAACGAGAGCTCCCGGGCGCCACCACAATCGTCGCCTTCGCCGCCCTGCACAACGCCTCGCATGCCGCCGCATCGCTCGCAAAACGCGCCTGCACAAACGCTTCGCCCTCAACCGCCAGCACTCGCTGTGCCGCTCCTGCCACTTGCGCCGCCGCGCCCGCCGCGGACGTCGCCACAATGCCGGCAGTCAACTCCGCGCCTAGCCGCGCCGCCAGTTCCCTGCCCGCGGTTACCGCTTCAAGCGATCCCTTGCTTAGCGCCGTGCCGCTTTCATCCGCATGTGTCAATACCAGAATGAATTCCATCTCTTCTCTTTCTTTATCCAGCCTGGAGCTCTCGGTTTTCGCGCCCTCATCATCGTGCCGGGTGCCCCAGGTCTCGCTTTTGAGACCTGGGATACCTGGAAGCCTTTTCCCGTACGCCCGAGCCACCGGCTACCAGCTACTAGCTCTCTTTCCCGATCCATTCCACAAGTTCACTTGCGATCTCGTTGGGAGTCATGTTCTTTTCGACGCGCGTGGTCCGCTGCTGCTTCGGCAAACTCACCGAAACGTATTTCAATCCATTCGCGTCGAGCGCCGCCGTCTTCGCTTTCTGCAGCGCCGGCAATATCGTCCGCATATTCGCCATGCCCACCTGCGGATTGTTTCGCGGCTCGGCAAGATTTCCCGTCGCCCAGCCCAGCACCGCGGGCGCTCCCGCACACACGCTCACCTGGTGCTTGCCGCCTTCCACGCGTTCCAGCACCTCAAACGATCCATCTTCGCGCACTTCAATCGCGTCGACTCCCTGAAACTGATCCGCGATGCCCAGCCGCTCGCCAACAAGTTGCAGCGTCACTCCCGCTCCGCGTGTCGCCGATTCCCATCCGCCAAAGAGCATCAGCCGCTCCCGCTCCAGGCCAGGAATTGCGCTGATCACCGCGGCCAGCACCGCCGCCGTCGCCTGCGCATCCGGAAATCCTCCAATTGGCCCGTCGATCGGAACGAGTTCGAAACTCACCTTCTGTGCCACACTCATCATCACTTGTTGCAGCTTGGCCTTGGGCCCCAGCGAAACGAGCCACACTTTACTCCCGGGATTCTTCGCGGCCAAATTCGCTGCTTCATACAACGCGCTCGCCGCCCACGGATCGAGCACCGCTGGCAGCACCATCTCGTTCTTGATCCCTGGCCCGGTCGGCCCCGTCGTTGGTTCCAGCGTCTGCAGCGGATCAGGCACAATCCCCGCGCAAACAACAATGTGGAATGCAATTGACATAGTTCCTTTCCCTAAACTTTCAGCCGTCAGCCCTCAGCTTTTCGGTGCTGGCCGTAACTTGTTGATGAGCGATTTGAGCATTTTTGAAACTTCCTCACTAAGCGACTCCGCACTTTGCAGCTCGGCGCGATCGACAATTCCAAGGTGTTTTGCTACGACAAGTTGCGTCCTAAGCTCATAGAGCGATCCCTGCGCTAAACCGAGGAAGCGACGAAAATCCATCGGACTCAACCTGCCGCGCCCCTCCGCGATGTTACTGGCCACCGAAACACTTGCTCTACGCATTTGCGAGGTTAGGCCGTAGATTTCTTCCTTGGGGAATCGTCGAGTCAGTTTGTAGATACAAACCGTCAACTCGATGGCTTTTTGCCACACAATTAAGTCGTGAACATCTTGCGGCATCAATTCTCCCTTTTCACAACGGACTCTCACCTCGCGAGTTTTAGCTGACGGCTGAGGGCTGAAGGCTGAAAGCTAGCTTCGGTTCAATTCTCTGCCGAGTGCAACCCGCCGCTCCCCGCCACAAACTCAATGCCCCCCCGCTCACCGTCAGGCGACTGCGCGCAATTCCATAGGCACGCACCGCAGTGCACGCACTTTTCGCGCTCGAACTCGGGTGCGCCATCGGCTCCCAGCGTGATCGCCTGCCCCGAGCACATCGCCACGCACGTCTTCTCCTCGCACGCAATGCAGCGCTGCCGGTCGAGGAAAACCACATGGTCCGCGAATCCCGGCATCGCCTGCACCTTGCCCCCGATCAGCAGCGCATCTTGGTGCGTCACCAGCAGTCGCCCGTCGAAAGGAATCTCTGGCCACCCGCGCGCGCTCATCAGAGCGTCGTGCAACGGCCGCCCGTCGGCCATCGCCACTCTTGCCGCTTCTCTCAGCCTTAGTCCCGCTTTTCCGGCTGCTCCAATCCTCCGAATCTGCTTCGGCGCTGGCGGAATCTTCCCCCTCATCGCAAGCCGCCCGCCTGTCAGCCCCGCGAGCGCCATGCCTGCCATGCCGCGAATAAACCCGTGGTGAAATCCATTGCGCGCGTTCTTCGCTCCCTGTGCGCCGCGATCCACCCAACTCGCCCGCCGCCGCGCCTCATATGTCGCCGCCAGATTCTCCTGTGTCAACGGCTTATCCGCACGCAGCAGTTCCAGCACCGCCTCGCCCAGTTGCACGCCCGTGGTCCACGCCTCGTCCACACCTGATCCCGTCAGCATGTTTGTCGAACCTGAACCTTCGCCAATCCGCGCGAACCCATCTCCGGTCAGGAATGGCTCGCCGTGCTTGCCCGATTCCTCAAGCGACTTCGCTCCCCACGAGCGCAGCGTGCCGCCCTTCAGATGCTTCCAGAGCAGCGGATGCTGAATATAGTGCTGCAAGTATCGGTATGCCGTACGCTGCGGATTACCCAGCCACGACGGAAGGAAAATCCCCACCGAAACCAGCCGCTCAGGATGAACATAAAGAAATCCGAAAATCTCTGGCTCAGGAAATCCAAACGTGTGCCACACCGTGCCGGCCTCGAGCGCCGTCTCCTCCGGCAACTCGATCACCATCTTCATGCCCAGCGCCCACTCGCGCCGCGCATGCCCCTCCGGCAAGCCGAATCGCGCGTCGAGCTTCTGCCCCACCGCGCCCACGGGACCATCGCCCACAACCGTCAGCCTCGCGCGCACATCCATGCCCGGCATGTACCCATCCGCCGGAACTCCGTGCCTGTCCACCCCCTGATCGGTAAGGCGAAGACCAAGTACGGTTCTCTTTTCTTTGCCGCCACTCCCATCGAAGATTGGACCGCTCACCGGCATTCCCGGCCAGATCTGCGCCAGCCCGCCGGCCATCAGCTTCGATCCCACCCACTGGTTGAACTGTCCGATGGAGAAGACCATTCCGCCGCGCTTGTGCAGAAACGCAGGCGTCCATGGCAACTCAAACGCGTGGTCCTTCGCCCACGACTTTCGTCCAAATCCAAGAAAATAATCTCCTAAACCTAGAAGCACGGAGTGCCTCACCCCAATTGGATCGAGCAAATAGAAAACACTCTCCCGCTTCACCGGCGCTGCCATTGGAATCTCCGCTGGATCGAGCGTGGGAAAGCTCGCATTGATGCCTTTGCCGCGCGTCACCACGCCGCTCACGGCCGCGGCCAGATCGTCGGCGCGTTCGTAGCACACCACCTGTAGCGGCATTCCCGGCGCAACTTTGCTTTCGAACGCCGGATCGCCAGGATCCTCGCTCCACGCCTGCGTCAGCGTCGTCAGGAATCC
>Ga0265342_10000448_pt1 | contig 44982 bp, 57 predicted proteins | sample 4CB327metaG_FD_203125 | JGI IMG/M metagenome (GOLD analysis project Ga0265342, IMG submission 203125) | Rhizosphere microbial communities from Carex aquatilis grown in University of Washington, Seatle, WA, United States - 4-CB3-27 metaG | ecosystem: Host-associated > Plants > Roots >... | reverse complement strand
AACATCGCGATGGAGGTCACCTTGATCGTCCCGATCGCGATGGAAGAGAAGCTGCGCTTCGCCATCCGCGAAGGCGGCCGTACCGTCGGCGCCGGCGTGGTTGCATCCATCATCGAGTAAGTGACGCACAGGGGCGCGGATGACCGCGCCCCTTCGTCGTGGAGAGAGCGAATGAACGGCCAGAATATCCGCATCCGGCTCAAGGCGTTCGATCACCGCATTCTCGACGCTTCGACGCGCGAGATCGTGGCGACGGCAAAACGCACGGGCGCGCAGGTGCGCGGTCCGATTCCGCTGCCGACCAAGATCGAAAAATACACGGTCAACCGCTCGCCGCACATCGACAAGAAGAGCCGCGAGCAATTTGAGATGCGCACCCACAAGCGGCTGCTCGACATCGTCGATCCGACGCCGCAGACGGTCGATGCGCTCATGAAGCTCGATCTCGCCGCCGGCGTCGACGTTGAGATCAAGCTCTGAGCGGATCGGGACGGGAAAGATCAGGACAATGCCGACACGTTCCGGAGTGATCGCACAAAAGGTCGGGATGACGCGGGTCTTCAAGGAGACCGGCGAACATATCCCTGTGACCGTGCTGCGGCTCAACAATTGCCAAGTCTTGGGCCATCGCACCAAGGACAAGAACGGATACGTTGCGCTGCAACTCGGATCCGGCGTCCGCAAGGTCAAAAACGTCAGCAAGGCCGAGCGCGGGAATTTCGCGATCGTCAAGGTCGAGCCGAAGCGGGAAATCACCGAGTTTCGCGTCAGCGAGGACGGCCTGATTCCGGTCGGCGCCGAGATCACCGCGGATCATTTCGTCGTCGGCCAGTTCGTCGATGTCACCGGGACGTCGATCGGCAAGGGTTTTGCCGGCGGCATGAAGCGGTGGAACTTCGGCGGCTTGCGCGCCTCGCACGGCGTGTCGGTGTCGCATCGTTCGATCGGTTCGACCGGCGGCCGGCAGGATCCCGGCAAGACCTTCAAGAACAAGAAGATGCCCGGGCATATGGGCGTCGATCGGGTGACCACGCTCAACCTCAAGGTCGTCCAGACCGATGTGGAGCGCGGCCTCATCCTGGTCGAAGGCGCGGTGCCGGGCGCCAAGGGCGGCTGGATCACCGTGCGCGACGCGGTGAAGAAGTCATTGCCGAAGGACGCGCCGAAGCCGGGCAAGTTCCGCCTGGCCGATGCCGAGGCGAAGTCGGACGCTGCATCCGCGCCTGTCGAGAAGGAGGGCGTGTGATATGGAGCTGAAAGTAACCAGCCTCGACGGCAAATCGGCCGGCTCCGTCACGCTCAACGACGACATTTTCGGGCTTGAGCCGCGCACCGATCTCATTCAGCGGTGCGTGGTGTGGCAACTCGCCAAGCGGCAGCGCGGGACGCACGCGGTGAAGAACCGCGCCGATATCATGCGTACCGGCAAGAAGCTGTACAAGCAGAAGGGCACCGGCAGCGCCCGTCACGGTTCGGCGCGCGTCAACCTGTTCCGCGGCGGCGGCCGGTCGTTCGGTCCGCTGGTCCGCAGCCACGCCATCGACCTGCCGAAGAAGGTGCGGGCGTTGGCGCTGCGGCACGCGCTCTCGGCCAAGGCCAAGGACGGCGGCCTGATCGTTCTCGACAAGGCCTCGGTCGGTGACGGCAAGACCAAGGATCTCAAGGTCCGGTTCGCCAAGCTTGGTCTCGACAATGCTCTGATCATCGACGGCATCGAGCTGGAGGCAGGGTTCTGTCTCGCCGCGCGCAATATTCCCAACATCGACGTGCTCCCGGTCCAGGGTATCAACGTCTATGACATCCTGCGCCGGACCAAGCTGGTGCTGACCAAGGCCGCGGTCGATGCGCTGGAGGCGCGCTTCAAATGAGCACCCAGGATCCGCGTCATTACGACGTCATTCTTTCACCTGTGATCACGGAAAAGGCGACCATCGCCTCCGAGCAGAACCAGGTGGTCTTCAAGGTCGCGCGCACAGCCACCAAGCCGCAAATCAAAGAGGCGGTGGAGAAGCTGTTCGACGTCAAGGTGAAGAACGTCAATACCTTGATCCGCAAGGGCAAGGTCAAAGCCTTTCGCGGCTCCATTGGCGAACAGTCGGACGTGAAACGCGCGATCGTGACTCTCGAAGAGGGCCACAAGATCGACGTCACGACCGGTCTGTAGAGCGAGGGGCGGGAGCAGCACGATGGCACTTAAGTCGTTCAAGCCGGTGACCCCGGGCCAGCGCCAACTGGTCATCGTCGATCGTTCGGGCCTTTATAAGGGCGCGCCGATCAAGGCGTTGACCGAAGGCAAGCATTCAAGCGGCGGCCGCAACAATAACGGCCGCATCACCGTGCGGTTCCGCGGCGGCGGCCACAAGAAGACCTACCGCAAGATCGATTTCCGCCGGGCGAAGTTCGACCAGCCGGCGCAGGTCGAGCGGATCGAATATGATCCGAACCGCTCCGCCTTCATCGCGCTGATTAAGTACCCGGATGGCGAGCTGTCCTATATCCTCGCGCCGCAGCGGCTCGCGGAGGGCACCAGCGTGGTGTCGGGCGAGCACGTCGACGTGAAGCCGGGCAATGCGATGCCGGTCGGCAATATTCCGATCGGCACCATCGTGCACAATATCGAGCTGAAGATCGGCAAGGGCGGCCAGATCGCACGCTCGGCCGGCACCTATGCCCAGATCGTCGGCCGCGACGAGGACTACGTGATCGCGCGGTTGAATTCGGGCGAGCAGCGCCTGGTGCACGGCCGCTGCATGGCGACGGTCGGGGCGGTGTCCAATCCCGATCACATGAACATTTCGATCGGCAAGGCGGGGCGCAAGCGCTGGATGGGCAAGCGCCCGCACAATCGCGGCGTCTCGATGAACCCGGTCGATCATCCGCACGGCGGCGGCGAAGGCCGCACCTCCGGCGGCCGTCACCCGGTGACGCCATGGGGCTTCCCGACCAAGGGCAAGAAGACCCGCACCAACAAGGCGACCGACAAGTTCATCATTTCAAGCCGCCATGCGCGGAAGAAGAAGAAATAGGCGAGGGCGAACTCATGGGACGATCAGTTTGGAAGGGCCCGTTCGTCGACGGCTACCTCTTGAAGAAGGCGGAGACCTCGCGCGCTTCCGGGCGTCGCGAAGTCATCAAGATCTGGAGCCGGCGGTCGACGATATTGCCGCAGTTCGTGGGGCTGACATTCGGCGTCTACAACGGTCACAAGCACATTCCCGTGCTGGTCACCGAAGAGATGGTCGGCCACAAGTTCGGCGAGTTCTCGCCGACGCGCACGTTCTACGGCCATTCGTCCGATCGCAAGGCGAAACGTGCGCCGGCCGCCGCGAATGCGGCGAGCTGAGGCCGGGGATTAGAGGATTGAGCCATGGGTAAACGCGCGCGCGAGCGGGATCTGAACGACAACGAAGCCAAGGCGGTGGCGCGCATGCTGCGCGTGAGCCCGCAGAAGCTCAACCTTGTCGCCCAGTTGATCCGCGGCAAGAAGGTGGCGATGGCGCTGGCGGACTTGGAATTTTCGCGCAAGCGCATCGCCAAGGATGTGCGCAAGTGCCTGGAATCCGCGATCGCGAACGCGGAAAACAATCACGATCTCGACGTCGACGATCTCGTCGTCGCCGAGGCCCATGTGGGCAAGGGACTGGTGATCAAGCGCCACGTGCCGCGCGGACGCGGTCGGGTGGGGCGAATTTTCAAGCCGTTTTCGCATCTCACGATCATCGTTCGTGAGGTCGAGGCAGCGAGCGCGTAGGAGAGGACCGATGGGTCAGAAGGTCAATCCAATAGGCTTGCGTCTGGGCATCAACCGGACGTGGGATTCGCGTTGGTATGCCGGCAAGAACGAGTACGGCAAGCTGCTGCATGAGGACATGAAGATCCGCGCGGAGCTGCTGAAGGCGCTGAAGCAGGCGGCGGTGTCGAAGATCGTGATCGAGCGCCCGCACAAGAAGTGCCGGGTGACGATCCATTCGGCGCGGCCGGGCGTGGTCATCGGCAAGAAGGGCGCGGATATCGAGAAGCTGCGCAAGAAGGTCGCCGATCTCACGGACTCCGATGTCGTCATCAACATCATCGAGATCCGCAAGCCGGAACTCGATGCCCAACTGGTGGCGGAGTCGATCGCCCAGCAGCTCGAGCGCCGGGTGGCGTTCCGCCGCGCCATGAAGCGCGCCGTGCAATCGGCGATGCGGCTCGGCGCGGAAGGCATCCGGATCAATTGTTCGGGTCGTCTCGGCGGCGCGGAAATCGCGCGCATGGAATGGTACCGCGAAGGCCGGGTGCCGTTGCACACGCTGCGCGCGGATGTCGATTACGGGGTGGCGACGGCGTTTACGACCTACGGAACCTGCGGCGTGAAGGTCTGGATCTTCAAGGGCGAGATCCTGGAACACGATCCGATGGCGCAGGACAAGAAGCTGGCCGAGAGCGAAGCGGGTCGTCCGCGTCGCGACGCGGCCTGAGCGGATCTTTAAGAGAGGCATCGAGCCATGCTGCAACCGGCGCGTACCAAGTTCCGCAAGGCGCACAAGGGCCGCATCAAGGGCATTGCGACCAGCGGCACCGACCTCGCATTCGGCCAGTACGGGCTGAAGGCGATGGAGCCGGATCGGATCACGGCGCGCCAGATCGAGGCGGCGCGGCGTGCAATGACCCGTCACATGAAGCGGGCCGGCCGGGTGTGGATCCGGATCTACCCGGATGTGCCGGTGTCGAAGAAGCCGCTGGAAGTGCGCATGGGTTCCGGCAAGGGCGCGCCGGAATTCTGGGTCTGTCGGGTGAAGCCGGGGCGCATCATGTTCGAGCTCGACGGCGTGCCCGTCGCGCTGGCGAAAGAGGCATTGGCGCTGGCAGCGGCCAAGCTGCCGATCAGGACACGTTTCGTGGAGCGTATCGAGGGATGATGGCGATGGCGAAGGCGGAAGATCTTCGGGCTATGACCGTCGACCAGCTCGACGACGAAGTCCTGAAACTCAAGAAGGAGCAGTTCAATCTCCGCTTCCAGCGGGCGACGGGACAGCTCGAGAATACATCGCGTGTGCGGGCTGTCCGTCGGGACATCGCGCGCATCAAGACGGTCGCGAAGCAGAAACGCGCCGCGCAGCCGAAATCGAAGTAAGGAGGCCAGGATGCCGAAGCGGATGCTGCAGGGCATCGTCGTCAGCGACAAGCAAAACAAGACGGTCGTCGTCCGTGTTGAGCGTCGCTTCACGCATCCGGTTTTGAAAAAAACGGTGCGGCGATCGAAAAAATACTACGCCCACGACGAAGCCAACGAATACTCGACCGGCGACGTGGTGTGGATCGAAGAACACAAGCCGATCTCCAAGCTCAAGCGCTGGGCGGTTGCCCGGGGCGAGAAGCGGGCGAAATAAGCGCAGCTTTGCGCAACGAATGAGAAGACGAGGCGCCTTATGATTCAGATGCAGACCAATCTCGACGTCGCGGATAATTCCGGCGCGCGCCGCGTCATGTGCATCAAGGTGCTGGGCGGCTCCAAGCGCAAGTACGCGACCGTGGGCGACGTCATCGTGGTGTCGGTGAAGGAAGCGATTCCGCGCGGCCGCGTGAAGAAGGGCGACGTGATGAAGGCGGTCGTGGTGCGGGTGGCGAAGGATATCCGCCGCGCCGACGGTTCGGTCATCCGGTTCGATCGCAATGCGGCGGTGCTGATCAATCCGCAGATGGAGCCGGTCGGCACCCGCATTTTCGGACCGGTACCGCGCGAGCTGCGCGCCAAGAACCACATGAAGATCATTTCGCTGGCACCGGAGGTGCTGTGATGGCGGCCAAGATTCGCAAAGGTGACAAGGTGGTCGTGCTGACCGGCCGCGACAAGGGACGCTCCGGCGAGGTGATCGCGGTGCGGCCGGCGGAAGGCCGTGCGCTCGTGCGCGGCGTCAATATGGTCAAGCGGCACCAGAAGCAGTCGGGGACGCAGGAGGGCGGCATCATCTCCAAGGAAGCGTCGGTGCACCTGTCCAATATCGCGATCGCCGATCCGAAGGACGGCAAGCCGACCCGCGTCGGCTTCAAGATTCATGCTGACGGCAAGAAGGTCCGGATCGCCAAGCGTTCGGGAGTTGAGATCGATGGCTGACAACGAAAAGAAGGCCGACGGCAAGAAGGTCGACAAGGTCGAAAAGACGCCGAAGGCGCCGAAGACCGAGGCCAAAAAGACCGAGGCCAAAAAGACCGAGGCGAAAAAGACCGACAAGCGCGCCGACAAGGGCGAGCAGAGCGAGGCGAAGAAGCCGCGCACCCCCGAGGTCCGCGTCACGCCGCGGTTGAAGACTCATTACGACAGCGAAATCCGCAAGAAGCTGGTCGAGCAATTCGGATATAAGAATGGCCTGCAGGTGCCGGTGCTCGACAAGATCGTGATCAACATGGGCATCGGCGAGGCGGTGAACGATCGCAAGAAGGTCGATTCCGCGGCCGAGCATCTCGCGCTGATCGCCGGTCAGAAGCCGGTGATCACCAAGTCGCGAAAATCGATCGCGACCTTCAAGCTGCGCGAGGGCCAGGCGATCGGCTGCAAGGTCACGCTGCGCAAGACGCGCATGTACGAGTTCATCGACCGGCTGATCAATATCGCGTTGCCCCGGGTTCGCGACTTCCGCGGCCTCAATCCGAAGAGTTTCGACGGACGCGGCAATTATTCGCTCGGCATCCGCGAACACATCGTGTTCCCGGAAATCGACTACGACAAGGCCGCAGAGGTTTGGGGCCTGGACATTACCGTCTGCACGACGGCGCGCACGGACGACGAAGCGCGCGCGTTGCTGACGGCTTTCAACTTCCCGTTCCGGCAGTGAGGCAGCTCGATAGCTGACCTCAGACGCGGAAACCCAGGAGAGACGAATGGCGAAGAAGAGTTCGATCGAGAAGAACAATCGTAGGCGCAGGCTGACGAAGAAGTTCGCTGGCCGGCGCGCGCGATTGAAGGAGATCGTGGGCGACAAGACGCTCCCGATGGAAGAGCGCTTCGCCGCGACGCTCAAGCTTGCCCAATTGCCGCGCAACGGGTCGGCCACCCGCATCCACAATCGCTGTGAGGTGACGGGCCGCTCGCGCGCATTCTATCGCAAGCTCAAGATGAGCCGTATCGCGCTCCGGGATCTCGGCTCCAAGGGCCTGATTCCCGGTCTCGTGAAGTCGAGCTGGTAGGGAGGGCGGACAATGGCTTTGAACGATCCGCTCGGCGACATGATCACGCGCATCCGCAATGCGCAGATGCGGGCGAAGTCGAAGGTCTCCACGCCGGGGTCCAGGCTGCGGGCGAGCGTGCTCGATGTGCTGCAGACCGAAGGCTATATCCGCGGCTATGCCACGGTGGAGCACAGCGACGGACGCATGGAATTCGAGATCGAGCTGAAGTACTTCGACGGCGGTCCGGTCATTCAGGAAATTGCGCGGGTGTCGAAGCCGGGCCGGCGCGTCTATGCGTCGGTCAAGGCGTTGCCGCGCATTCACAACGGTCTCGGGGTCGCGATCTTGTCGACGCCGAAGGGTGTGATGGCCGATCATGCCGCGCGCGACGCCAATGTCGGCGGCGAAATTCTGTGCACGGTATTCTAGGAGACGGTTGAGATGTCTCGCATCGGCAAAAGGGCGGTTCCGGTCCCCTCCGGGGTCACGGCGAACGTCGAGGGTCAGACGATCAAAATGAAGGGGCCGAAAGGCGCCCTCCAGATCGTGTTGCCCGACGACGTGATGGCCAAGATGGAGAGCGGCGGGATCAAGATCGATCCGCGCAGCGAAACCAAGCGCGCGCGTTCGATGTGGGGAACGTCGCGGACGTTGGTGGCCAACCTGGTGACGGGCGTTACCAAGGGTTTCGAGCGCAAGCTCGAGATCAACGGCGTCGGCTATCGTGCGGCGGTGCAGGGCAAGAACCTGCAGCTCTCGCTCGGCTACAGCCACGAGGTCAATTATCCGATCCCGGAAGGGATCGCGATCGTGACCCCGAAGCCGACCGAGATCATGATCACCGGCATCGACCGCCAGAAGGTCGGCCAGGTCGCCGCCGAAATCCGGGCCTTCCGGGGGCCGGAGCCGTATAAGGGCAAGGGCGTGCGCTACGCCGGCGAGTATATCTTCCGCAAGGAAGGCAAGAAGAAGTGATCGGAGCGGGCAATGACGAAGCTCATTAAGCGGACCGAACGGCGCACGGCGCGCGTGCGGCGCGCCGTCAAGGCGGTCGCGGGCGACCGCGCCAGGCTGTCGGTGTTCCGTTCATCGAAGCACATCTACGCGCAGGTGATCGACGATCGCAAAGGCGAGACGCTGGCCTCGGCCTCGTCGCTGGAAAAAGACATGCGCGGAAATCTCAAGACCGGCGCCAATGTCGAGGCGGCCAAGGCGGTCGGCAAGTTGCTCGCCGAGCGCGCGACTGCCAAGGGCATCACTGCCGTCGCATTCGATCGCGGCGGCTATCTCTATCACGGTCGGATCAAGGCGCTGGCGGATGCAGCGCGTGAAGCCGGTCTTAAATTCTAACGAAACGGACGAATCTCATGGCACGTGAGCGCGAGCGCGATCGGGACGACCGGGACGGCGAGTTCACCGACAAGCTGGTCCACATCAACCGTGTTGCCAAGGTGGTGAAGGGCGGACGGCGGTTCGGATTCGCTGCGCTTGTGGTGGTGGGCGATCAGAAGGGCAGGGTCGGGTTCGGTCACGGCAAGGCGCGCGAAGTGCCGGAGGCGATCCGCAAGGCGACCGACTCGGCCAAGCGCAATCTGGTGCGGGTGCCGCTGCGCGAGGGGCGCACGCTGCATCACGACGTGCTCGGTCGTCACGGCGCCGGCAAGGTTTTTCTGCGTTCGGCTCCGGCCGGTACCGGCATCATTGCCGGCGGCCCGATGCGCGCAGTGTTCGACGTGCTCGGAATGCAGGACGTGGTGGCGAAGTCGATCGGCTCGTCCAATCCTTACAACATGGTGCGCGCGACCTTCGACGCGCTCAGGCACCAGCATAGCCCGCGTTCGGTAGCGGCCCGACGCAACGTCAAGGTCTCGACGTTGCAAGGTCGCCGCCGCGAGGGGGATGCCGAACAGACCGCGGAATGATCGCGGACAGAGATGCGCGGGAGCGTGGCATGGCAAAAACCAAGACCCTCAAGGTCCAGCAAATCGGCAGTCCGATCCGTCGCCGCCATGAGCAGCGCGAAACCCTGATCGGCCTCAATCTCAACCGTATGGGCCGGGTGGCCGAGCTGCCCGACACGCCGCAGGTCCGCGGCATGATCGCGAAGGTCCAGCACCTCGTCCGCGTGGTCGAAGGTCCGCACAAGGAGGCGACCCGATGAAGCTCAACGAACTCGCCGACAAAGAGGGCGCCACCAGGAACAGATTCCGCATCGGCCGCGGCATCGGCTCCGGCAAGGGCAAGACCGGCGGTCGCGGCGGCAAGGGCCAGACCGCGCGTTCGGGCGTGCGCATCAAGGGCTTCGAGGGCGGCCAGATGCCGCTGCATCGGCGGCTGCCGAAGCGCGGCTTCAACAATATCTTTGCCTTGACGTTCGACGAGGTGAATCTCGGCCGGGTGCAGGCGGCGATCGACAAGGGCAAGCTCGACGTCAAAGCGGTGGTCGATGCGGCGGCGCTGATCAAGGCCGGCGTGCTGCGCCGCTCACATGATGGCGTGCGCCTGCTCGGCAGCGGCGAGATCAAGGCGAAAGTCAATTTCTCCGTCTACGGCGCCTCCAAGTCCGCGATCGCAGCGGTTGAAAAAGCCGGAGGCTCGGTCACGATCCTCGCGCCGAAGGACAAGACGGGCGAACAAGCCGCGTGATCCCCATATAGGTCGGGGCGCCTGATCGGGGGCGGCAACCGGAGCCTACACGATGGTTTCTGCAGCGGAACAGTTGGCGGCGAATCTCAATTTTTCGGCCTTCGCCAAGGCGGACGAGCTCAAGAAACGTATCGTCTTCACGGTGCTGGCCTTGGTGGTCTACCGGATCGGGACCTACATTCCGTTGCCCGGTATTGATCCGGCCGCCTGGGAACATGTGTTCAACACCCAGTCGGGTGGCATCCTTGGGATGTTCAATATGTTCTCCGGCGGCGGCGTCCACCGGATGGCGATCTTTGCCCTCAACATCATGCCGTACATCTCCGCCTCGATCATCATTCAGTTGATGACGACGGTGTCGCCGACGCTCGAAAACCTCAAGAAGGAAGGCGAGCAGGGCCGCAAGACCATGAACCAGTATACCCGCTGGCTCACGGTCGGCCTGGCGGCGGTGCAGGCCTACGGAATTTCCGTCGGCCTCGAAGGCGCCGGCAACGTGGTGGCCGAGCCCGGTCTGTTTTTCCGTCTGTCGACCGTGGTCACGCTGACCGGTGGCACCATGTTCCTGATGTGGCTCGGCGAGCAGGTCACCTCGCGCGGCATCGGCAACGGTATTTCGCTGATCATTCTGGCCGGGATCGTGGCGGAACTGCCGTCCGCGCTGGTCAATATGTTCGAACTCGGCCGCCAGGGGGCGCTCTCGACCGGGATCATCCTGCTGGTGCTGGTGATGGCAGTCGCGGTGATTGCCTTCATCGTGTTCATGGAACGGGCACAGCGTCGGCTGCTGATTCAATATCCCAAGCGCCAGGTCGGAAGCCGGATGTTCGAGGGACAGTCCTCGCATCTGCCGCTGAAACTGAATACCTCAGGCGTGATTCCACCGATTTTCGCGTCTTCGCTGTTGTTGCTGCCGACGACGGTCGCCAATTTCAACGCCGGCCAGGGTCCCGAATGGCTGACGCTTGTCACCACGCAGCTCGGCCACGGCCGGCCGCTGTTTCTGATCCTCTATGTCGGGCTGATCGTGTTTTTCGCGTTCTTCTATACCGCGATCGTGTTCAACCCGACCGAGACCGCCGATAATCTGAAAAAGCACGGCGGATACATTCCCGGCATTCGTCCGGGCGAGCGCACGGCGGAATACATCGACTACGTGCTCACGCGCATCACCGTGCTCGGCGCCGGCTATCTCGCGATCGTCTGTCTGATCCCCGAGATTCTCATTTCGTATGCCGCAGTGCCGTTTTATTTCGGTGGTACGTCGCTTTTGATCGTCGTTAGCGTGACCATGGATACTGTCGCCCAGATCCAGGGATACCTGCTGGCGCACCAATACGAAGGACTGATCAAGAAGTCCAAGTTAAGGGGCAGGAGACGATGAATTCGGATTTGACGCGGCGCGCGGCCTTTACTTTGGGCGCGCTCCTCGTCTACCGCATCGGGGCCAATATTCCGCTCCCCGGCATTGACCTGTCGGTCTGGGCCGGTCTGTTGCGTTCCCACGGCGGACTGCTGGCATCGATGACGGGGCCGGCCAGCGGCTTCGCTAGGCTCGGGATCTTCGGGCTCTCGCTCTCGCCGCTGTTTTCCGCCGCGATCCTGTTCCAGATTTTCCTGTTCATGTCGCCGCGCTTTCGCCGCTTCACCCGCAGTGGCGAGCGCGAGCGCACCGCCGTTCTTCGCTACACGCTGATTCTGGCGCTGGTGCTCGCGGTGTTGCAGGGCTACGGCGTCGCTTCCGGCCTCGAACGCGTGAACGACCTCGTCTATGAGCCCGGCCCGATGTTCCGGCTGATGACGGTGCTTACCTTGGCCGGTGGCACCGCGTTCCTGATCTGGCTGTGCCACCAGATCACCCTGCGCGGTCTGGGCAATGGCATCGCCTGGATCGTGTTTCTCAGTATCGTGATGGCGCTGCCGAGCGCCGTGTTTGGCCTCGTTGACCTCGTCGACACCGGCAGGCTGTCGGTCGGTGCGCTTTCGGCGATGGTGCTGTTGTCGATCGTAGCCGTCGGCTTCGTGGCCTTTGTGGAGCGCGCCCGGCGTCGGGTGCCGATTGAGTTTTCTGCGCGCGAGATCGGCGGCCGCGCGTTCGCGCCGCGCAGGTCGGAATTGTCCGTCCGATTGAATAGCGCCGGGCTGGTGCCGGCGGTGGTGGCGTCATGGCTGCTGTCGCTGCTGACGATCGGCGTGCTGTTCGCCGGTCAGGGATCGGCGTGGGCGGATGGACTGGCGGCGGCGCTGGTGCCCGGCCGGTTCGGGTTCCTGGTCTACATCATCGCCGGGGTCGTCATCGTCGCCTACGTCTACACGGCCTTCATCATGGATCCCGATGAAGCGGCTGCGAGCCTCGAGCGGCATGGCGGCAGCGTCGCGGGCCTTGCGCCCGGGGAGGCGACCGCGGCGCAGATCGACTACGTGCTTTCCCGCATGACCGTCGTGGGTGCGATCTATTTGACCATGGTGTTTTTGTTGCCGGTGGTGTTGATCAGCTATGCGCATCTGCCGTTCTATGTTGGCGGCGCACCGCTTCTGATTCTGGTCTGTGTGGTTCTGGATATCGAAGCTCAGGTTCGCGGTAAGAACAAAATGACGCTGGGGAGCTTACGCGCATGAGACTCATTCTGCTGGGCCCGCCGGGGGCCGGCAAAGGCACGCAGTCCCAAAGATTGGTCGAGAAATTCGGTCTCGTTCAACTCTCCACCGGCGACATGCTGCGTGCGGCCGTCAAGGCGGGAACTCCCGTCGGGCAAAAGGCGAAGGACCTGATGGCGCGGGGGGAACTCGTGCCCGATGACATCGTGGTCGCAATCGTAGCCGATCGCATCGACCAGCCTGACGCGCACAAAGGCTTCATCCTCGACGGCTTTCCGCGCACGGTGCCGCAGGCCGAAGCGCTCGATCGCATGCTCAGCGACAAGGGCGCGGGGCTTGATGCGGTGATCGAGTTGAAGGTCGATGAGAACAGTCTGTTACAGCGGATCGAGAGCCGCGTCGCAGAGGCCAAGGCCAAGGGCGAGGCACTGCGGCCGGATGACAATCCCGACGTGTTGGCCCAGCGGCTCAAGGCCTATCGGGCCCTGACCGCGCCGCTGGTCACCTACTATGCCGGCAAAGGCGCGCTCAAGAGCGTGGATGGGATGGCGCCGATCCCGACGGTCGCGGCCGCGATCGAAGGCCTCTTGAACGGTGCCCCGAAGCGCTCGGGGCGGGCCGGCGCCGCAAACGTTAAGAACAACGGGTCCCGGCGCAAGGGCCGGGTCCGGGAGGCCCGCCGCAGCGCCGCCCTCAAGGTCGCCCGCAAGACCGCCGAGGTCGGCTGGTTGAGCGCCCGTGAGGGGCGGAATGAGGCTCAGATGGGCCTGGGAACAGGGGATCAGGGGGGCCTGGAGCGAGGTCTCGGGGGTCCGAGGTCGGCCGGAGGCAAAATTAGCCGTTCGGCGTCTAAAAGCCGCCGCGGAGGTTGACGTTCATCATTGGAATCCGTAAATACCCGGCACCCAGTCGGAGAAGTTCATCGACGATGCCAGCCCCGGACTTTAAGGGGAAGGCGTCGTGTTTGCGTTTATCCCTTCGCAGAGATGGATCGTGAACGTGCGGCCGGCGCAGCCGGCTGGTAATAGGAGACGGCCTTGGCCCGTATTGCAGGCGTTAATATTCCCACCAATAAGCGCGTCGTCATCGCGCTCCAGTATATCCATGGGATCGGAGCCGGAAAGGCTAAGGAAATCATGGAGAAAGTCGGGCTTCCGGAAGAGCGCCGGGTGGCCCAGCTGACCGATGCCGAGGTGCTGCAGATCCGCGAAGTGATCGACCGCGACTATATTGTCGAGGGCGATCTTCGGCGCGAGGTGTCCATGAACATCAAGCGGCTGATGGATCTTGGCTGCTACCGTGGGCTGCGCCATCGTCGCAGTCTCCCGGTTCGTGGGCAGCGCACGCACACCAATGCTCGCACGCGCAAGGGGCCGGCCAAGCCGATCGCGGGCAAGAAGAAGTAATTCGAACAGGCAGAGGCCGATTGGCTGCTCCGGGCCGCCCGGAGACGAGCCACGAAAGGGTCGAGAATGGGTAAAGAAGCCACCCGCGTCCGCAAGCGCGAACGCAAGAACATCGCGTCCGGCGTCGCGCATGTCAGCGCGTCGTTCAACAATACGATGATCACCATCACTGATGCGCAGGGCAACACCATTGCCTGGTCGTCGTCCGGCACCATGGGTTTCAAGGGGTCGCGCAAGTCGACGCCTTATGCGGCGCAGGTCGCCGCCGAAGACGCGGCGAAAAAGGCTCAAGAGCACGGCATGCGCACGCTCGAAGTCGAAGTCGCGGGGCCCGGTTCCGGCCGTGAATCCGCGCTGCGATCGCTACAGGCGGCCGGCTTCACCATCACCTCAATTCGTGATGTGACGCCAATTCCTCACAACGGCTGTCGGCCGCGCAAGCGCCGACGCGTTTAATTTTCATCCGATGGGAGCTCGCGCTTCCGTCGCCGCCTAAATTTCCCACGGGGCGGAGTGGGAGGCGCGGAACAGGGCCGCTTCACTCGATATGATGGGTGCAGACGTGACGATCCAGAAGAACTGGCAAGAACTGATCAGACCAAACAAGCTCCAGGTCGCGACCGGAGCCGATCCGAAGCGCTCGGCGACTGTTGTTGCCGAGCCGCTCGAACGCGGCTTCGGTTTGACCTTGGGCAACGCGCTGCGGCGCATTCTGCTGTCCTCGTTGCAGGGCGCCGCCGTGCAATCGGTGCACATCGACGGCGTGCTCCACGAGTTCTCCTCGATCTCCGGGGTGCGCGAGGACGTGACCGACATCGTGCTCAACATCAAGGATATTGCCATCCGCATGCAGGGCGATGGCCCGAAGCGCATGGTGGTGAAGAAGCAGGGCCCGGCCGTGGTGACGGCCGGTGACATTCAGACCGTCGGCGACATCGTCATCCTCAATCCTGAACTCGTGCTGTGTCATCTCGATGAAGGCGCCGAGATCCGGATGGAGTTCACAGTGAATACCGGCAAGGGCTACGTGCCGTCCGAACGCAATCGTCCGGAGGACGCCCCGATCGGACTGATCCCGGTCGACAGCCTGTTCTCGCCGGTGAAGAAGGTCTCCTACCGGGTCGAGAATACCCGCGAAGGCCAGATCCTCGACTACGACAAGCTGACGATGCAGATCGATACCAATGGCGCTGTGAGCCCGGAGGACGCGCTCGCTTATGCGGCGCGTATCCTGCAGGACCAGCTCAACGTGTTCGTGAACTTCGAAGAGCCGCGCAAGGAAGTGGTGTCGGAAGCAATTCCGGACCTGGCTTTCAACCCCGCGTTCCTCAAGAAGGTCGACGAGCTCGAGCTGTCGGTGCGTTCGGCCAATTGTCTGAAGAACGACAACATCGTCTATATCGGCGATCTGGTTCAGAAGACCGAAGCCGAAATGCTGCGGACGCCGAACTTCGGCCGCAAGTCGCTCAACGAGATCAAGGAAGTCTTGGCGCAGATGGGGCTTCATCTCGGCATGGAAGTGCCGGGCTGGCCGCCGGAAAACATCGAAGAACTCGCCAAGCGCTTCGAAGATCATTACTGATACCGGTCGCTGCGGAGCACCCCTTCGGGGGTGATCTGCGGCCGGTGCTTCGCCGCAATGGCGGACATTGCAATTCGAGTTTGAGAGGAGACCGCGATGCGTCACGGCAATGCCCATCGCAAACTGAACCGCAAGCCGCAGCATCGCCGCGCCATGTTCGCGAACATGGCCGCAGCGCTGATCAAGCACGAGCAGATCGTGACCACGCTGCCGAAGGCGAAGGAGTTGCGGCCGATCGTCGAGAAGTTGATCACGCTCGGCAAGCACGGCGATCTGCACGCGCGCCGGCGCGCGATCGCGGAAATCCGCGATGTGCCGATGGTCAAGAAACTGTTCGATGTGCTGGCGCCGCGCTACAAGGAGCGCAACGGTGGCTACACCCGCGTGCTCAAGGCCGGATTTCGCTACGGCGACAACGCCCCGGTCGGGGTGATCGAGTTCGTCGATCGCGATGTAACGGCCAAGGGTCTGGACTCCGGTCCGGTGCCGGACGTTGCGGCCGCCAGCGCGGCCTAAGTCGGTTTTTCCGATAGAGATGACGGTGATCGGCTGCGGCGTCTCGCGGTCTTGATCGCCGGTGACGCGCGCCCGCCGGGTGGGGACCACGGCGCCGCGCATGGGGTGGCACGGGGAGGGGACAGCATGATCGGCAAGAGCATCTTGTGGGCAGCGGCACTGGTTGTGGCCGGGAGCGTCGGTGCGCAGGCGGAGACGCCGCTCGAACGCGGCAAGTACCTCGTCGATACCGTGATGACCTGCCACAATTGCCATACGCCGCGCGGGCCGAACGGGCCGATGTTCGACAAGGCGCTGTCCGGGGGCATGCATTTCGACGAACCGCCGTTCGACGTCACGGCCTCGAACATCACGCCCGACAAGGACACCGGCATCGGCTCCTGGAGCGATGCCGAATTGAAGACGTTTCTGCGAACAGGCGTGCGTCCGAACGGCGTCCCGGTCGCGGTGGTGATGCCGACGGCGTTCTACAGGATCATGACCGAAAGCGACCTGAACGCGATCGTCGCTTATTTGCGCTCGCTGCCGGCGGTGAAAAATCAGGTGCCGACGCCGGTCTATCGTGTCGCGCTCAAGCCTCCGACCGTGCCGAATGCAGAGACGCCGATGGCCGACGCGGATCTGGGCGACACGGTCAAGCGCGGCTTCTATCTCGCGACCATCGGACATTGCATGGAATGCCATAGTCCGCTTGGACCGCGCGGACGCGACTTCACCAAGCTCGGCGCCGGCGGCTTCGAAATGAAGGGCCCGTGGGGCGTGTCGGTCTCGCGCAACATCACCTCCAGCAAGGAGAAGGGGCTCGGTGCCTGGAGCGACGACGAGATCAAGCGTGCCATCACCCAGGGGATTTCCCGCGACGGCAGCAAGCTCAAGCCGCCGATGGGCTTTCCGTTCTACGCCAAGATGAAGACGGCCGACCTCGACGCCATCGTGGCCTATCTGCGGACGGTGCCCGCCAAGGAATAGCGGCCGGCCGGGCCCGAGCGGGGCGTGGGTCGCCGGCCGAGGTCCGGGCGCCGCTGTTCTTGGGCCTGGTGTCTTGGCCTGGTGTTCTGGGCCGGGTGTATTAATGACGACCGCGAAACGCCCTTCAAATACACGCGTCAGGGCTCTATATCTGCGGGATTGATCCCGGAGATTGCCATGCCCATTGCTCTGCGCCGGCTTGCCGCGTTTGCCGCCGTTTTGGTCGCTTTGCTCGTGCCGGCGCGGCTGGTGCACGCCCAGGCGGCGTTGCCCGACAATCGGGTGGTGCCAGGGTCGGCCGGTGACGTCAGGCTGTCCTATGCGCCCGTGGTCAAGCGGGTGGCGCCTGCGGTGGTCAATGTCTACGCTGCCAAGGTGATCGAGAACCGCAACCCGCTGTTCGACGATCCGATCTTCCGGCGCTTTTTCGGCGGTCCGGATGGGCCGCGCGATCAGGTCCAGCGCTCGCTCGGTTCCGGCGTCATCGTCGATGCGTCCGGCCTCGTCGTCACCAACAATCACGTCATCGAGGGCGCCGACCAGGTCAAGGTCTCGCTCGCCGACAAGCGCGAGTTCGAGGCGGAGATCGTGCTCAAGGATGCGCGGTCCGATCTTGCGGTGCTGCGGCTCAAGGACGTCCAGGAACGCTTCGCGCCGATCGAGCTCTCGGATTCCGACACGCTGCAGGTCGGCGACATCGTGCTCGCGATCGGCAATCCGTTCGGGGTCGGGCAGACCGTGACCCACGGCATCGTCTCGGCGGTGGCGCGCACGCAGGTCGGCATCACCGATTATCAGTTCTTCATCCAGACCGATGCCGCGATCAATCCCGGCAATTCGGGCGGGGCGCTGGTGGATGCCACCGGGCGCCTGGTCGGCATCAACACCGCGATCTTCTCCCGCTCCGGCGGTTCCCAGGGCATCGGCTTCGCGATCCCCGCCAACATGGTGCGGGTGGTGGTGGCGTCCGCGCGCGGCGGCGGCAGCGTGGTCAAACGGCCGTGGCTCGGCGCCAAGCTGCAGGCGGTTACGCCGGAGATCGCCGACAGCTTGAACCTGAAGCGGCCGACCGGCGCGCTGGTGGCGAGCGTCACGCCGCAGAGCCCGGCCGGGCGCGCGGGGTTGCGGACCGGTGACCTGATCGTCACCGTCGACAGCCAGGAAGTCGAGGACCCGAACGCGTTCGACTATCGCTTTGCGACCAAGCCGCTCGGCGGCGAAGCGCAACTCGGCGTGCGTCGCGGCGGCAAGGACACGCGGATCGCGATCGCCCTCGAGACCGCGCCGGATTCAGCGCGCGATGAGCTCGTGATCCAGTCGCGGTCGCCGTTCCTCGGCGCCAAGGTCGCCAATGTCTCGCCGGCGCTGGCGGACGAATTGCGGCTGGAGGCCACTACCGAAGGCGTGGTGGTGCTCGATGTCGCCAATGGATCCACCGCCCAGAGCCTCGGATTTCAGCGCGGCGATCTCGTGGTCTCCGTCAACAATGAAAAGATCGCGCATACCGGCGATCTCGATCGCATCACCAAGCAACCGAGCCGGCTGTGGCGCATCACCATTCTGCGCGGCGGCCAGCAAATCTCAGTCGTCTTCGGCGGATGACGACGCGAGCGCCGCGCGCGGGCCCCAACCTCTTCGCCGCCGCCGGCCTCGATCAGGACGCCCCGCGACCGCTTGCCGACAGATTGCGGCCGCAAAAGCTCGACGAGGTGGTGGGCCAGGATCATCTGCTCGGGCCTGACGGCGCGCTCACGCGCATGCTGGAGACGCGCTCGCTCGGCTCGCTGGTGTTTTGGGGGCCGCCGGGCACCGGCAAGACCACGGTCGCGCGATTGCTGGCGGATGCGACCGAGCTGCAGTTCGAACAGCTTTCGGCGGTATTCTCCGGCGTTGCCGATCTGAAAAAGGCATTCGAGGCGGCGCGCGCGCGGCGCGAAACCGGCAAGGGCACCTTGCTGTTCGTGGACGAGGTGCACCGGTTCAACCGCGCCCAGCAGGATTCGTTTCTGCCGGTCATGGAAGACGGCACCGTGGTGCTGGTCGGCGCCACCACCGAAAACCCCTCGTTCGAGCTCAACGCGGCCTTGCTGTCGCGCGCGCGGGTGCTGGTGTTCAGGTCGCTCGACGGCGAGGCGATCGGCAAGCTGCTGGCGCGCGCGGAGGCGGTCGAGGGCAAGGAGCTTCCGGTCGACGCGGACGCCCGCGCCGCCCTGATCCGCATGGCGGATGGCGATGGTCGCGCGGCCCTCACGCTGGCGGAAGAGGTCTGGCGCGCGGCGCGCAAAGGCGAGCGCTTCGATGCGGCGAGGCTGCAGGACGTGGTGCAGCGGCGCGCACCGATCTACGACAAATCGCAGGACGGCCACTACAACCTGATCTCCGCGCTGCACAAGTCGGTGCGCGGTTCCGATCCGGATGCCGCGCTCTACTATCTCTGCCGCATGCTCGATGCCGGCGAGGATCCGCTGTTTCTCGCCCGCCGCGTGGTGCGGATGGCGATCGAGGACGTGGGGCTCGCCGATCCGCAGGCGCTGATGGTGGCCAATGCCGCCAAGGAAGCCTATGACTTTCTCGGCAGCCCGGAAGGCGAACTCGCGATCGCGGAGGCGGTGATCTATCTCGCCACCGCGCCGAAGTCCAATGCCGGTTACGTTGCCTATGGCGCGGCGATGCGAACCGCCAAGCAGGCGGGATCGCTGCTGCCGCCAAAGCACATTCTCAATGCGCCGACCAACCTGATGAAGTCGGAGGGTTACGGGTCCGGTTACGACTACGATCACGACGCCCCTGACGCGTTTTCCGGCCAAGACTATTTTCCCGACGCGCTCGGCCGGCAGACCTTCTATGACCCGCCTGAGCGCGGCTTCGAACGCGAGATCCGCAAGCGGCTGGATTACTGGGCGAAGCTGCGGAAAGAGCGTAGGGACACGTGAGCGCCCGCGAGCCAAGTCTGGGCTCCCGACCGTCCGACGGTCGTGGCGGCGACATCAGACGATCGCCGGCAGAGACCGGCGTTTGAAACAGGAGAAGCCGACGTGAGACGCGGAGGGCGTGGCCCCAGGCAACCCAGCGGCCGGCAGGCCGCAGGCCGTAGCGACAGTCGCGGTCGTTTTCAGGACAGGCAGGAACGCCCGGAGCGCGGGGAAGCCCTTGCGCGGCCGAAATCCCACGGGTCGAAAGCGCATGCGTCGAAGAGCGCTGCGCCGCAGAAGACCTATGCACCGAAGCGGGGCTATCGGTCCGATCGATCTCCGGAGTCCGAGAAGCCTCGCGGATCCAAAGACTCCTTTGGGTCCAAAAGGTCGTATGGGTCGAAGAGCGGCGAGGCGCGCGCGCCATCGTCCGATGGACGCAGCGCCCGGTTCAAACGCCGGCATCCCGAGGCGCCGCGGTCGCGGGAGCCGCGCGAGCACCGGCCGCCGGTCTTCACCGAGCGGAAGGTCAGCCCGCCGCCGATTGCCGCGGAGCACAAGCCTTCGCCTGTGCCGCCGCTGCCGCAAGTCGCGAGCGGCGTGCAAACCGTCGCGGTGACGCCGGATGAAAACGGCATGCGGGTCGATCGCTTTCTGGAGGCGCGGTTTCCCGGATTGTCGTTCTCCCATATCCAGCGGGTGATCCGGAAAGGCGAATTGCGGGTCAACGGCAAGCGCGTCGACGGCAAGGATCGCTTGGCCACCGGACAGGCGGTGCGGATTCCCCCGCTCAAGCTCGACGCGCCGAAGCGCGTGGGATCGGAAGCGGACGAGCAGACGCGGACGTTTCTCAAATCGATCATCCTCCATGAGGATGACGATGTGCTGGTGATCAACAAGCCGATGGGGCTGGCGGTGCAGGGGGGATCCGGCACGGTCAAGCATGTCGACGGCATGCTCGAGGTGTTGAAAGAGCGCGACGGACAGCGGCCGCGGCTGGTGCATCGGCTCGACAAGGACACCGCCGGCTGCCTGCTGGTGGCGAAGACCCGCTTTGCCGCGGCGGCGCTCGCCAAGACCTTTCGGACCCGGTCGGCGAAGAAGATCTATTGGGCATTGGTCGCCGGCGTGCCGAAGCCGAAGCAGGGCCGCATCTCGACGTTCCTCGCCAAGGAAGAGCGCGACGATGAATCCTTCATGCGTATCGCCAAGCATGGCGAGGAGGGCGCGAGCCACGCGATCACGTATTACGCGCTGGTCGAGCCCTCGGCGCAGAAGCTGGCCTGGCTGTCGCTCAAGCCGGTGACCGGGCGCACCCATCAGCTGCGCGCCCACATGGCCCATATCGGCCATCCGATCGTCGGCGATCCGAAATACTTCGACAAGGAGAACTGGGAGCTTCCCGGCGGCATCCAGAAGAAGCTGCATCTGCTGGCGCGCCGGATCGTGGTGCCGCACCCGCGCGGCGGCACGATCGACGTGACCGCGCCGTTGCCGCTGCACATGCAGCAGACCTGGAATCTACTGGGGCTGGATGTGAAGCGCTACGATCCGATCGTGGACGCGCCCGAGGAATAGATCGCAGCGGTGTCAGTAGCCGGTTTGGGCCGGGCAGCTTTTTCCGCAGCGCCCGCCCTCGGAGGAGCAAGAGACCTGCGGCACGCAGGTCGGCGCGTCGTCAGACGGGCCGAAAAAACAGCGGCAGGATGCGTAGCGATATTGCGTATAGGGGTTTTTCATCGTCTCGGCGGCGGCAGGGACAGTCTGGCCGATGCAGACGAGGACAAATCCAATGAGCCACAAACGCATGTCAGGACCCTCTGCCTCGCCGTCCCGGGCCTAGCCTAACGCCGAACCCGCGATCCGGTTCCATCGCTGGCACCATGATGCGGATGCCTTGAGAGCCGGCGTTAATCATTTCACCACGGGACGTGCGACCATCAGGGCGCAACGAACAATAGGCCGGCCGGTCACGGGTCCCAAGGTCTGGACTCTTAGCCCTGGACTCTCCGCCGCCATTCCCTATGTCAATTTCAGGGACGACCAGTGGAGGATAGGCACATGGTCCGTCAGATGACGATACCGCTGCTGTTGCTGGTTGTTGGAATGACCACCGCTTCTGCGCAGATTGCTCCCGGTCCCGCCGCGTCGCCGTACACGCCGTCGTCGCCGGCTTTCGCTCCCGGGCCCGCGGCGCCCGGACCATCCGTCAGTTCTCCGATCGCACCGGGACCGGCGGAGCCGCAGTCATCGTTCAACAATCCGCCTGCGGCGGTGGAGACGTTCAGCGATCGCGTGGTCCGCTGTACGCACTACGGCACGTCGGTCGGCGTCCAGCCAAACGACATCGGTCCTTACTCCGCGCAATGTGCGCAGAGCGATTGAACGATAGCGTTCATGGTGCCGTCAGCAGGTGCTGCAGGTCGGCGCCGAAAAAGGCGTAGACCGTCATCAGCGCGGTGATGGTCCAGGTGAAAATAATGAAGCGGCCGAGACGGCGCACAATCGTGGTGGCGTAGCCGTCCGGCTGCTGGCCGACCGGCACCGGCGCGCTGTCGTCGCGCGGGAACACCATGCCAGCGTTGCCGGGCAGGGCATCGTATTTCTGGATGAACCACGCCTGCCACTGGTTCTGCCGCACCACGATGCGGGTGAGCGAGCGCGCGAACACAATGCCGAGAAACGGAATGATGAAGCTGATGGCGGGCGTGAACCAGCGCGGCGCCCATTGCAGCCGATCGACGATGTTGATGCCGAACAGATAGGCGGCGGCAAGCGCCGACTGGATGGTGAAAAAGAACTTCATCCATTCCTGCGACGTGGTGTCCTGATTGATGATCAGGTGAATGAGCTGGCTGCCGTGATCGGTGCCGGAGTTCTGGTAGTCACGGTTCTCGCTCATCCAACGCCTTCCTCGCACACTGTCGTCACCGGTCGGAAACATGGAAACGGCTGATCCTCGGCTGTAGGACGTCGGGCGCACGCGCCGCCGGCAAATTATAGGGCGGGCGGCGGTGTCACGACACTGGTTTTGCCCTTTTCCCCAGCGTTGCGGGTGGTGCGCACGGCGGAGAACCCACGCGCGTGCGATTTTTGTTGACGAATAGGCAACTGAATGGTTGCATTGTAATCAATGGATGCGGTGTTCAAAGCCCTGGCCGATGCGAGCCGCAGGGAGCTGCTCGACCGGCTTTATGCGGACAACGGGCAGACCCTGAACGAGCTGTGCACACGCCTGGCCATGACCCGGCAGGCGGTGAGCAAGCATCTCGCCATCCTGGAGGCGGCGAACCTCGTGGCCAGTATCAAGCGCGGGCGCGAGAAGCTGCACTACCTCAATCCGGTGCCGATCCATGAGATCGCGGAACGCTGGATCGGGAAATACGAGCGCCAGCGGTTGCGGGCGCTGAGCGAGCTCAAGCGGGGATTGGAGCAGACCGATGACTAAGCCGAGCTTTGTCTACGTGACCTACATCGCCACCACGCCGGAAAAACTCTGGCGGGCGCTGACGGAGGGAACCTTTACCGAACAATATTGGTTCGGCACGCGGATCGCGTGCCACTGGGCTCCCGGCGCGCCGCTGACGTTCCGCAAGGACGGGGCATTGTTCAACACCGGAGAGGTGCTCGTCTACGATCCTTACCGCCGGCTCTCCTATACGTGGAAGGTCGAAATCGATGACGCGTTCCGGGGCGAACGGGCGTCGCGGGTGGTGTTCGACCTCGAACCCAAGGGCGCCGAGGTCAAGCTCACATTGACCCATGATGATTTCGATATCGACAGCAAGGTGCACGAGGCCGTCAGCCAAGGCTGGCCGATGGTGCTGGCGAGCCTGAAGAGCTTCCTGGAAACTGGTCGCGGGCTCGCGGTGAGCAGTGCCGGCGCCGCAAACGACACCAAGGAGCAGGTGATCGCCCGTGCGCGGGCAGCCAGTCGCTGAGCCGGAGGACACCATGAGCGAGCCAAACTTCGTTCCAAAAACTGTTTACGTGAACTACATCGCTGCCGCCCCGGAGAAAGTGTGGGCGGCGCTCACCGACGCCACATTCACCCGGCAATATTTCTTCGGTCGCAGCGTCGAGATCGAAGCCAGGGTCGGCGGCAGCTTCATCCTGCGGATGCCGGATGGCCGTGTCGATGTGCAGGGCAAGGTGGTGGAATGGGATCCGCCGCGACGGCTGAGCGTGACTTGGCGCGTGATGTGGCACGAGGACATGCGCAAGCTGCCGGAATGCCTGATCAGCTATCAGATCGATGCGCTCGGCGAGGCGGTCCGTCTCACCCTTACCGAGGCGTATCAGTGGGAGGTGCCGGACGACATTCTCGCCGGCGGACGGCAGGGCTGGCCGGCCATTCTGTCCAGTCTCAAGAGCCTGCTGGAGACCGGCAAGCCGATCGTGATCCAGATGGGGCCGCCGAAGGAAATGCTGGAGGCGATCAAGCAGCGAGGTTAGAGCGTGAGGTCGAAACGGGATCAACCAAGGTCGGCGCGGTGAACCAGAAGACGCACAGACGCCTCTCCGCCGCATGCCAATGCGGCAAGGTAAAGTTCGAGGCGGTCGGGCCGCCGATACTGACCGGCGCGTGCTTCTGCGCGAGCTGCCAGGAAGCCGGACGTTTGTTGGAGCAGCGGGCTTCCGCACCGCCTTTGCTCGATGCCGATGGTGGAACGGCGATGATCCTCTACCGAAAGGATCGCGTGCAATGCGTGATCGGGCAAGACGACCTGGAAGAGCATCGGCTCAAGCCTCAGTCCCCGACGCGACGGGTGATTGCCACATGCTGCAATTCGGCAATGTTCCTCGACTTCACCAAAGGGCACTGGCTGTCCCTGTATCGGAACCGGTTTGGCGAAGATGCGCCGCCGCTTGAGATGCGGATCATGACAAAAGAGCGGCGCGTCGGCGTCACGCTCGCCGACGATGTGCCGAATTACAGCGGTCACTCCGGCAAGTTCATGTTGCGGCTGATCACCGCGTGGATTGCGATGGGTCTTCGCAGACCCGACATCACCTGGGGAAAGGCCGCCTCGGGCGCGCATTAGGCGCGTGTCCTGAGTTCGCATCAATCCGATCTAACATCGATGCTGCGGACGTCTCTCTTGAAGAGACTCAGAACGGCCAGTTCATCCGCGCGTTTGTCGACCAGATGCTGTATCCGGCGCCGATCCCGCCGAGTTCGCCGCCGATCGACACGCTCGGGCCGCCGCGGCCGGTTGCAAACGTGACGCCGGTCGTCGCGCGACCGGACCAGCCGTCCTTGATACCGACGAACGGCACCCCGATCGACAGCGCGTTGTCGGTCGAGAAGCGGTAATCACCAAACACGCCGGCATAGGGCGAGATCTCGAGCGCGCCCGTCTGCCAGGGATAGATCACCTTGCCACCCGTGCTCACGCGGCTTTCGGAAAAGCTGCGCGACGGCTGCAAGGTGCCGAGGCTGTCGGTCCACGCGTTCTCGCTCTCCCAGAGGGTGTAAATGCGGGTCGATGGCTCCAGCAGGAATGCGGCCCATCGGTAATCGCCGGTCAGTCCGCCGGAGGCGAGCCAGCGTGAACCGGTGAATGATCCGGACGCGGTGCCCGCCGCGCCGGTGTAGCGAACGTCGGACCAGCCGATCATGCCGTCGGCGCGCCAGTGGGGCGCAAAACGATACGCTGCATAGGTTCCGATGGTCCCGCCGTCGCCCGACATCTTTCCGCCGAGCGACTCGACGGTGAAATTAAAATGCTCGTAACCCGTGAACAGTCCGACCAGGACGTCGGGAGTCAGCTTGCGGCCGACACCGCCGGTGACGTTGAACTGCGTGCCGTGCGTGTCGGAAAGCGCATTGTTCTGGTCGAAGCCGGTGCCGCGGACGTCGGCCCACGCGCTCCAGACATGATCGGACCCGCGCGGCGGCGCTTTGGTGTAGCTCGGCGCATAGCCGAGCACTGGGAACGCGTCGTCCGCGTCGCTGGTTCTTTGCAGGCGCGGATCGCCAGCAAAATTATAGACGTTGTTCGTCCGCCCAAGCGCCGCGAAGGCGCCGTTCGTCCGCCGCTCCACGTTCGAGGGTTCATCCGCGGCAAAATTCACGGTGAAGCCGTTCGGCCCCGCGGTGATCGGCGCGCCTCCGGTTGAGGAGAACGCATCGCCAATCGCACCATCGACAGCGCCGGTGATGGCTGCGCCGGAATTCGCGGCGACGATTTTCGTGACGTCGACCTGCAGGGCGCGGAGGTTCTGGCTATCAGTCGGAATGCTGCCGGACGTGGATGGCGCCTTGCCGGGCGTGCAGGCGGCCGTGACGCTCACGCTGCCCGGATCGACGTTGCTGGTCACAAGTTGCGAGAGGGTGGTGTCGACTGCCCGCCGATTGAATTTCCGGTGACCGTATAGGTTGGGGTCGCGGAGGCGACGGCAACCCGGAGATTGCCATCATTGCTGCCGGCCCCCAGTTGCCACCGGGGATTGCCGCTACCGGGAACGATCACGACGTTGAACGTGATAGTGTCGCCGACCGCGAAATTGGCGATTGTGATCTCTTTGTCGGACCCGATCGTCGCGGACGCAGTGAACCCGCCGCCATTCACCGCATCGCACCCCGGCGAAGCGAATGCTGGGCTGAAACCGGCGGACGCAATCAAACCGAACGCCGCAGCGCCGCCGAATAATAGCCCTTTCACGCCCGCTCCCCCGGTCGTCGATCGATGGGATCTGGATACATCCATAAAGGGGAGGTGGCTGTGACTGCCCCGCAACACGAGTAAATTATTACCATCTACGGGTGTGCGACGCCCGCCGTTATCGGGATAAAAGCAGACACGGAGCGAACCGCTCTTGGGCTTGGTTGTATGAGGCCATGCGCTGGTTCTCTGGACCGTTGGTGTCGGCGCAAGCCGGCGTCGATCGTGTCGATTGCGCCCTGTGCAGGCTCATTCCCGAATGCGCGTACCCGCTAAGGACAACTAAATTCTGTGAAAATCGGGAAACATTTGCGCATGGCCGCAAAGCGGGTGGGGCGGCGAACGCTGGCGACATTGGATTTCCAAGATGAGGGGCGATTGTGAAGCAGCTTCCGTTTCTGACGCTGACGCTGATTGTTGTCAGCGTCGTCGTCGCGCTCACTTCCTCGTTCGGCAATTCAGAGGAGGCTCTGAAGTCGCTCTTCATCGCCGCTCCCGGTCACGCTGGTTTGGGGGACATTGAGGCCGGCGAAGTCTGGCGCCTGGTGACTCCGATCTTCATCCATTTCGGCCCGCTGCATCTGTTGTTCAACATGATGTGGATCTGGGACCTGGGTCGCGAGATCGAAGCCCGCAAAGGCCGTTGGTTCCTCGCCGGTTTCGTCGTGGCGATCGGCGTGGCCGGGAACGTGGCGCAATATCTCGCCACCGGACCTTCCTTTGGCGGAATGTCGGGGGTCGTCTACGGCTTGCTGGCGTATATCTGGATCCGAAATCGCCTCGACGCCAACGCGGGCTATACCCTGCATCAATACGACGTCGTCACGTGCGTCGGTTGGTACTTTGCGTGTTGGACCGGATTGCTTGGGCCGATCGGAAATTGGGCCCATACCGCCGGTCTGATCGGCGGCTTGGCGTGGGGCTATCTCGAAACCGCCCCCCGATCGCCCATCGGCCGTCTTGGCCGCCTTGGGCGTCCTGCGATTTATATTGCCTTGGGATGCGCGATCGGTGCGGCAGCGCTGGCGCTGTTCGCGCGAAACACCGACCCGGGGTGTGGAACCGAAGAGGGCGCGAGCCCGGAGCAGCAGATCGCGATCTGCTCCAAGATTTTGGAATCGACCACGGCCAACGCGCAGACGCGATCAGAGATCTTGGCGGAGCGCGGCAAAGCTTATTGGTTCAACGGCCAACATGATCTTGCGATCAAGGATTATGACGACGCGATCGCGTTAATCCCGGCCAACGCCAAAGCCCTTGCCGGACGAGGTCTCGCTGAGCGGGATGCCGGCCAGGCTGCGCGCGGCAAGGGGGATATCGACCGCGCCAGGCAAATCGACGCCGACATCGGCGAGGTCTTTCCGGCGCTGCACTATTGGGACATGACCGATGCAGCGTTGGCCGGGATCGATGCTCGGAATTCGGCCGCCATCGATGCGGCGATGCGCTCCGTGCTGCGCCGTGTACTCGCGGAGATGCCGCCGGCAGCGCCCTCCGACGGGGTGCCAAACGAACGTCTGATCTATTTCCGGACCGACGTCCCCGGCGTCGCCATGTCGGAGCGCCTCCGTGCCCAGTATCCGAAACAATTGTCGCTCGTGCTGCAATATCAATACCGGGATTTGGTGGCCACGCCCGACACGGTGTCAGTCACGGCGAGCTTCGACGGTGTTTGGGAGACCATCGCGATCCCGCTGAAGGCGATGATCGCATTCGAAGATCGAACGGCGAACTTCAAGTTCGGGTTCAACGACACGGCGCCGCAATGAAACGCCGGGATGGAATCAAGGATCGCCATCACCGTGAACGTACGCGCGCGCCGGTTCTCGCGATCGCGTTGCTTCAGCGCAGGCCGGCGTTGATCTTGTCGAGCGCGGCCGTGCCCGGGCACAGCTCCTTTTCCGACAGGGTGTTGAGCGGCGCATCCACCGTATTGAGGTGGTGGTGCAGGTCTTCCGGATCCCTGTCGACGTACAGCAGGCCGGTGACGATCTGCCCCTTGGCGGCGTGGGTCTGCAGGAAGTTCATGGCGGCGAGCCGGTCATGGGCCTCGTAGTCGCTGTCGAGCTTGCGCAGCACCAGCGTCGAGCCGTCATGCTGTTCGACGATCTCGACCGAGCCGGGGGCATAGTCGATCTTGATCGGCGCGCGCCCGGAGATGAAGTCGAGCCGGTTCACCGCCTCATTGTGTTCGCGCACGTAGTCGAAGCTCTTGGTCGAGCCGGCGTGATTGTTGAAGGCGACGCAGGGCGAAATCACATCGATGAAGGCGGCGCCCTGGTGTTCGATCGCCGCTTTCAGGATCGGCTGCAGCTGGGTCTTGTCGCCCGAGAACGAGCGGGCGACGAAGGTCGCACCCAATTGCAGCGCCATTGCTACCAGGTCGATCGGGTTGTCGCGGTTGGCGAGCCCGCGCTTGCTCTTGGAGCCGCGGTCAGCGGTGGCGGAGAATTGGCCCTTGGTCAGCCCGTACACGCCGTTGTTCTCGACGATATAGACCATGTTGACGCCGCGCCGTAGCGCGTGGGCGAATTGGCCGAACCCGATCGACGCGCTGTCGCCGTCGCCGGACACGCCGAGATAGATCAGGTCGCGGTTCGCAAGATTGGCGCCGGTCAGCACCGACGGCATGCGGCCGTGGACGGAATTGAAGCCGTGGGAATTGCCGAGGAAATAGGTCGGTGTCTTCGACGAGCAGCCGATGCCGGACAGTTTTGCCACCCGGTGCGGCGCGATCGACAATTCGAAGCAGGCCTCGATCAGCGCGGCGGAGATCGAATCATGGCCGCAACCCGCGCACAGGGTCGAAATCGCGCCTTCATAATCGCGGTGGGTATAGCCGAGATCGTTCTTGGGCAGGCCCGGGTGATGGAATTTCGGCTTGACGAGATAGGTCATGACATCACCTTGCGGAGCGGCCGCACCTTCAGCTTGTCGAGATGTTCGCCGATCGAACGGGCGATGAACCGCGCGGTGATCGGGGTCCCGTCATAGTGCAGGATCGGAACCAGCCGCACCGGATCGATGCTGCACTCGTTGACGATCAGCGACCGCAGCTGGCCGTCGCGGTTCTGTTCCACCACGAACACGAAGTCATGCTCGGCGATGAAGCTGGAGACGCTGGAATGGAGCGGGAAGGCGCGGATCCGCATCCGGTCGACCGGCTGGCCGCGCGCTTCGATCAGGTGGATGGCCTCGTCCATCGCCGGCGAGGTCGAGCCGTAATAGATCACGCCGTACTTGGTGGGCGTCGGCGCCTGGGCCAGCAGCGGGCGCGGCACCAGATCCTTGGCGGTCTCGAATTTGCGCAGCAGGCGCTGCATGTTGTCGGCATAAGGCGCGCCCTCTTCGGTATAGCGGGCGTAGCGGTCGCGCGAGGTGCCGCGGGTGAAGAACGAGCCCTTGGTCGGGTGGGTGCCGGGATAGGTGCGGTAGGGAATGCCGTCGCCGTCGACGTCGAGATAGCGGCCGAAGTCCTTGCCGGCGTCGAGATCGGCTGCGGTCATCACCTTGCCGCGGTCGTATTTCTTGCCGTCCTCCCAGCGGAACGGGCGGCACAGCCGATGGTTCATTCCGATATCGAGATCGAGCATGACGAAGATCGGGGTCTGCAGCCGGTCGGCAAGATCGAACGCCTGGGCGCCGAATTCGAACGCCTCGGCCGGGTCCTCCGGAAACAGCAGGATGTGCTTGGTGTCGCCGTGAGAGGCGTAGGCGCAGCTCATGACGTCGCACTGCTGGGTTCGCGTCGGCATGCCGGTCGAAGGGCCGGCGCGCTGCACGTCGAAGATCACCGATGGAATTTCGGCGAAATAGGCGAGGCCGAGAAACTCCTGCATCAGCGAAATGCCGGGGCCGGAGGTCGCGGTGAAGGCGCGGGCGCCGTTCCAGGCGGCGCCGATGACGATGCCGATGGAGGCGAGTTCATCCTCGGCCTGGACGATGGCGTACTTGCTCTTCTTGCTGTCGGGGTCGACCCGCAGGCGCCCGCAATGCCGGGTGAAGGCATCGGCGAGCGAGGATGACGGCGTGATCGGATACCACGCGCAGACGGTGGCGCCGCCATAGACGGCGCCGAGCGCGGCGGCGTCGTTGCCTTCGACGAAAATGCGGTCCTTGACGGCGTCGGCGCGCTTGAGCCGAACGCCAAGCGGACATTTCAGGTTTTTTAGCGCCCAGTCGCGGCCGAGATGCAGCGCATCGAGGTTCGGCTGCAGCAGTTTCTCCTTGCTCTTGTATTGTTCGCCGATCAGCTGCTCGATGGCGGCGACGTCCATGTCCAACAGCGCCGACAAGGCGCCGACATAAATGATGTTCTTGAACAATTGCCGCTGACGGGGATCGGTATATTGGCGATTGCTGATGTCGGTGAGCGGCACGCCGACGACGGTGATGTCGTCGCGGAATTTGTCGGCCGGCATCGGCTTGGTGGAATCATAGAAGAGATAGCCGCCAGGCTCGATCGAAGCGACATCCTTGTCCCAGGTCTGCGGGTTCATAGCGACCATCAGGTCGGTGCCGCCGCGGGCGCCGAGGTGGCCGGCCTCCGAAATGCGGACCTCGTACCAGGTCGGCAGGCCCTGAATATTGGAGGGAAAGATATTGCGCGGCGCGACCGGAATTCCCATCCGCAGCACCGCGCGGGCGAACATTTCGTTGGCGCTCGCAGAACCGGATCCGTTGACGTTGGCAAATCGAACGACGAAGTCGTTTACGCTTTCGATCGGCATCGTTCACCCGCGTGGGTCATGTCGATAAGATATTTCTTCATATCCCAGGCCCCGGTCGGACAGCGCTCGGCACACAGGCTGCAGTGCAGGCAGACGTCTTCGTCCTTGACCATCACGCGCCCGGTCTTGAGATCATTGGCAACGTAGAGATCCTGCGTGGGGTTCAGCGCGGGCGCCTTCAGGCGGCCGCGCAGGTCGGCCTCCTCGCCGTTCTCGGTGAAGGTGATGCAGTCCATCGGGCAGATATCGACGCAGGCATCGCATTCGATGCAGAGCGAGGACGTGAACACGGTCTGCACATCGCAATTGAGGCAACGTTCGGCTTCCTTCAGCGCCAGCTGGTGATCGAAACCGAGTTCGACCTCGGCCTTGATGTCGCGCAAGGCGATCGCCTGATCACGCAACGGCACCCGGAACCGCTTGTCGGCCGAAATCTCGTTGTCGAAGCTCCACTCGTGGATGCCCATTTTCTGGCTGATGATGTCGACGGCCGGCTCCGGGCGATCCGTGATGTCTTCGCCGCGGCACATCTTGTCGATCGAGACCGCGGCCTCGTGACCGTGCGCAACCGCCCAGATGATATTCTTCGGCCCGAACGCCGCGTCGCCGCCGAAAAAGATCTTCGGATTGGTGGACTGCATCGTTGTGGGATCGACCTTGGGCATGTCCCATTTGTCGAAGACGATGCCGACGTCGCGCTCGATCCAGGGAAACGAGTTTTCCTGGCCAACCGCGACAAGGACATCGTCGCAGGCAATGTGCTCGTCCGGCTCGCCGGTCGGCACCAGATTGCGGCGGCCGTTCTCGTCGCGCACCGCTTTGACTTTCTCGAACACGACGCCGGTGAGACGGCCCCAGCGGCGGGTGAATTCCTTCGGCACCATGTAATTGAGGATCGGGATGCTTTCGTGCATCGCGTCCTCTTTCTCCCACGGCGAAGCCTTCATCTCCTCGAAGCCGGAGCGCACCACCACCTTGACGTCTTCGCCGCCGAGACGACGCGAGGAGCGGCAGCAATCCATCGCAGTGTTGCCGCCGCCGAGCACGATCACGCGCTTGCCGATCTTGGTGACGTGACCGAAGGACACGCTGGAGAGCCAGTCAATGCCGATATGGATGTTCTTGGCGGCTTCCTTGCGCCCGGGAATATCGAGGTCGCGCCCGCGCGGCGCGCCGGAGCCGACAAAGACGGCGTCCCAGGGTTCGTTGAGCAGCGCTTTCATGCTGTTGACCCGGGTTCCGGAACGGAACTCGATGCCGAGGTCGAGGATGTAATTGCATTCCTCGTCGATGACCGCGTCGGGCAGGCGGAATTTCGGGATCTGGGTGCGCATCATTCCGCCGGCCTGCGGATCGGCGTCGAACACCACGCAGTGATAACCGAGCGGCGCGAGATCGCGCGCCACCGTCAGCGAGGCCGGGCCGCCTCCCACCAAGGCGATGCGTTTGCCGTTCTTTTGCTGCGGCGGTTTCGGCAGGCGCGCGCGGATGTCTTCCTTGTAGTCGGCAGCGACGCGCTTGAGGCGGCAGATCGCAACCGGTTCGTTCTCGACCCGACCGCGCCGGCAGGCCGGTTCACAGGGCCGATCGCAGGTCCGTCCGAGGATTCCCGGAAAGACGTTGGACCTCCAATTGATCATGTACGCGTCGCCGTAGCGACCCGCTGCGATCAGTCGGATGTATTCGGGGACGGGCGTGTGCGCCGGACAGGCCCATTGGCAGTCCACGACTTTATGAAAATAGTCCGGCGCCCCGATATTGGTGGGCTTCATCGACTCCTCGTGCACGCGCCCCGCGATTGTGGGCTTGCGTCCCCCCGGTCCGACTTATTGCGTCGAATCCGAAGGACGTTTTAGTGGAGCCGCGATTGGAACGCCACCGCCAGAACTGTAATACCAGCGTTGCTGACAGTCTTGTCACAGGGGCGCGCAGCGTTGCCGATCCGCCTCGATCGCTCCAATGTGACGACAAGTTGCCGCGATGCCAAGTAACGTATTGATGATGTTAGACTAATTGTTGATGCGCCAAAAAGCATCAGCGCTCGCCGAGGGCGGCGAGGTTTGGGGGCAGGCAGGCCGTGAGCCGGAGGCGGCAGCGGTCCTGTGGTTGGCGATCGATCCCAGCCGAGACCGTCGTCAGCCGCAGATCCAGACCCGCCGGGTATGCCAGGCGCCGCCCCAGTAGGAGCGCCGCGGGGCATAGCAGGAGCTGCCGTAACCGTAATAGCCGTCGTCAGCGTCCTCGCTGCGGCGATAGCCGTTGTCGCCCCAATAAGGGCCGCCGTAGCCGAACGCGAATCCGGAATAGAAGGCGCCGCCGAACCAGGCATCGCCGCCCCGACGCCAACCTGGGGTGACGCGGTACTCGCCGTCTCGCCAGCTTTGCCGACCATTAAGGTTGCCGTGGTTTTCGGCAGCAGGATTGCTGCGGTTTTGTCCGTTGGCCGAGCCCGCGGCGGCAGGCACCGCCATGGCCGTCAGTCCGAGCGCCGCGACCGCGGCGAGCGCCCCCGTTAATCTACGCATGGGGTTCTCCTGTACACGTGAAGACCTGTTGTCCGCGATGCCTGACCGGCACCGCGGCTCGCCACAGCGGCGATCCGAGCGTGATCTTGCCTGGCCAATCCTTGGCCGATCGTTTAGCCCATCCGCGAAAACTCTTGCGCCGCGCAGACGTTGCAGGGCCTCTGTTCACATTGTCGGGATGCCCGCCAGCAAGCAGCCGGACGGATGCACGAATGCGGGCGTTAACCTATATTCAGGCCGAGAACGATGGATACGATGCGCGACCTGTTTGAAGACCTGTTTCCCAACGAACCGATCGATCCGATCGAATCGGCGCGCCGCGGGCTGCGGTCGCAAGCGCGCAAGCGCTTCTACGAGCGGGCGGAGGCGGTCCAGGGCGAGGGCGGATACGCCATCCTTCTCGACGGTCGTTCGGTGAAGACGCCCGGTCGGCGCGCGCTCGCCGCGCCGACGCAAGCGCTGGCGCAGGCGATTGTCGACGAATGGCAGGCGCAGGCGGAGGTGATCGACCCCGCCGGCATGCCGATGACCCGGCTCGCCAACACCATCATCGACGGCGTCGCCGCAGCGCCGCGCGATGTCGCCGCCGATCTCGCACGCTATCTCGGCTCCGATCTCCTGGTCTATCGCGCGCGCACGCCGGAGGGATTGGTCGCGCGTCAGGCCAAAGTCTGGGATCCGATTCTGGCGTTCGCGCGCGACACGCTCGGCGCCCGCTTCGTGCTGACCGAGGGGATCACCTTCGTGCAGCAACCGGCCGAGGCGATTGCTGCTGCCAGCGCTGCAATTCCCGCCGATCCCTGGCGCCTCGGCGCGCTCCACGTCATCACCACCTTGACCGGTTCGGCGCTGATCGCGCTCTCGCTTCTGCGCGGCGCGCTCTCGCTCGACGAGGCGTGGACGGCGGCCCACGTCGATGAAGACTGGAACATGCACCTGTGGGGCCGCGACGAGGAAGCGCTCGCGCGCAGGGCGGTTCATTTCAAGGACATGCAGGCGGCAGCCGTGACTCTCGCGCTTGTCGCTGCTGCGGATTAATTTCGCGCACGGCCTGACCGGCACGACATCGGCAATTTTCTTTGCTGCGTTGTCGCGGCGACCGGCAACGCCCGCGCACCCTCGATCGTCGCCGCGGTCGGGCGAGAACGCTACGCATTATGTAAAAACAGTTACTAAATGGCGCGCGGCGCTCTACCTCTTTTTTACGTCATCCGCAATTCCGGGTTGAAGCGGCGAGCGATCGGCGCATCCTGCCGCCTGCTTCGCTCCTCTTCGGTGCAGACGCACTCTGCATCGAATGGTCGCCGCTCCCGGAGCAGAGCAGTCAAAGCTTGGAACCCGATTCACGCGAGCCCTGCGGCCGCCCTGTGGCGCGCACCCGTTCTGCTGCGTCGAGGAAAGGATCGCTCATGAGCAAGCAATATCCGCCGCGGCAGCGGGCAGCGAGCTTCAGCGTCGATCAGATCGTCGAGAAGATGCAGAAGAGCCTGACGGCGACGCAAGGAGATTGAGCGCGGGCCGGTGGCAGACGTGTTTGCGCGCCGGTCGTCGGCTTGGATCAAACGGCGGAACGGATGAAACGATCATCCAGCAACTGATGGCTGGGCGTTGGCGAGAGGTGGGGTGGTCATGAGCGAAGCGTTCAGTCACGACAATTGGGCGCGGCGGGCGCCGCGTCCGGCGGTGTCTCCGCGCGAATCCCCGGCGCCGAAGCCCGGCATGACCTGGGTTCCCGGTGGCACATTTCTGATGGGGTCGGATCGTCATTACCCGGAGGAGGCGCCGACGCATCGGGTGCGCGTCGACCCGTTCGCGATCGACCGTCATCTGGTGACCAATGCTGAATTTCGCCGCTTTGTCGAAGCGACCGGACACGTCACCTTTGCCGAGATCGCGCCGGATCCGCGCGACTATCCGGGTGCGCTGCCGGAGATGCTGCATCCGAGTTCGCTGGTGTTCGTCAACCCGGGGCACCGGGTTGATCTCAACGATATGCGCAATTGGTGGGTGTTCGTGCGCGGCGCGGATTGGCGCCACCCTTATGGGCCGCAAAGCTCGCTCGATGATCTCGATGATCATCCGGTCGTGCACGTGGCCTATCCGGATGCGGAGGCCTATGCCGCGTGGGCCGGCAAAGCGCTGCCGAGCGAGGCCGAATGGGAATTCGCCGCGCGCGGCGGGCTCGAAGGCGCCGAATTTCCCTGGGGCAACGATGCGACCCCCGGCCGCTACATGGCCAATTACTGGCAGGGCGAGTTTCCCTGGAAGAATTCGGCCGCCGACGGCTACGAGGGAACGTCGCCGGTCGGTGCATTTCCGGCCAACGCTTATGGTCTCTACGACATGGTCGGCAATACCTGGGAATGGACGGCGGACTGGTATCAGCCGCGCCATCCGGAGGAAAAGCAGAAGGCCTGCTGCATTCCGCACAATCCGCGCGGCGGCCAGGAGCACGACAGCTTCGATCCCCGGCAGCCGAATATTCGGATTCCGCGCAAGGTGCTCAAGGGCGGTTCGCATCTGTGTGCCGAGAACTACTGCTATCGCTATCGGCCGTCGGCGCGGTTTCCGCAGCCGATCGACACCTCGACCTGCCACGTCGGATTCCGCTGTGTGGTGAGAGAAATGTAGGACCTGCGAGCTCGGTCGGCTGAATCGATTCAGCGCGGTGAAGCGGGTGACGCAAGGCGGCAAGTGAAGAGCGTTGTCGGGCCGGCGAAAGAGGCTGTTCTACTTCAAACACAGGAGAGGATCATGCGAAGCAGTCAACTCATGCAATTTCCACAGGCCGGCGAACCGATCTTGCAAGCCCTTGCGCAACGATGGCGGCTTATTCTGTTGAGAGGATTGATTGCCATCGCGTTCGGGGGGCTCGCGTTGGCGTGGCCGGGCGTCACGCTGCTGACACTGGTGCTGCTCTATGGCGCATTCGCGTTCGCTGACGGCGCCATCGCCATCGTTGCCGCCGTGAGCGGTGGGCAATCGGGGTCCACGTGGTGGCTGGTCCTGGTCGGCATTCTGGGCATCTTGGCGGGCATCGCGACCTTCGTCGTTCCCGGCATGACCGCCGTGGTACTGGTCCTCTTGATCGGGGCCTGGGCGATTGCCCATGGGATCGTCGAGATCGTCGCGGCGATCCAGCTCCGCAAGGACATCGACAACGAATGGCTGCTGATTGTGGCCGGCGTTTTGTCGGTCGGGTTCGGCGTTTTCGTGATTGCGGCGCCGGGCGCCGGCGCGCTCGCGCTGATTTGGGCGATCGCCGTCTATGCCATCGTGTTCGGCGCGCTGCTGGTTGCGTTTTCGCTTCGTCTCAGGAAACATCAAACCGCGTGACAATGATCGCGGGCCGGCGACGTCGGCGGCGCTAGAGATCGCGCAGCAAGCGGTGGCGCGGCGGAAGCACGCGCGCGACCGATTGAACGTGGTAGTGGTCGGCGGCTTGCTGCGCGTCGGCGCGATTGCCCAGGCGGGTTTGCGGCTGGTCTTCCTTGGTCGTAAGCAATTGGGCTAGGTAGGGCGACGTCGGGCGCGGCGAGGAATCACGATCGTTCTGTTTGGCGTCCGTGGTTGTCACCAAGGCCCGATGCTGGCTCGCCGTTGTTGTTGCGGTCGCGATCATGAGACCCACTTTGCGGGTGACGCGCGGCACCTGGTCGTGGATTTTGCGCGTTCATATGGGTAACGCGCGAGAACGCGTTTGGAAGCGGCCGCTCGCGCAGTTGTGCTTCGACTAAGCCTAAAACCCGAGGTGTGTGGCGCTGGCTCGCCTGCGGTGGGACGCGACCGCTGCCCGGCGCCGACGGAGCCCGACAGCGTCGGTTCATTCTTTGTTAACCCATCATCCGTCGGTTAACGTTGAGTTCATGAGCGCGGCGTAAGCTTTCGGTGGACGTCCACCAAAGCCAGGATAGCCCGTGGACCTGATCATTTCGCCCTCCACCGTCGCGTTCAACACGCAACCAGGCGCGCCCACCCCGACACTGCAGGCGGGTGAGGTGGTGAACGCCCTGGTGCTGCAGCTGCTTGAAAACGGCAACGTTCGGCTGTCGATCGGCAACGCGCTGCTCGACGTGCAGACCTTGGTGCCGCTGGTGCCCGGCCAGACCGTGCGGCTCGCGATCAAGAGCGCGGGCGACAACATCAAGCTGGTCATTCTCGACAATGGAGCACCGCCCGGCGCCCAAGGTGGCGCGGCAACGATCGCCGCACGCGGACCCGCTGCCGCGGCCGGCAACGCCAACGCGGCAACCACCGGCACCGGTCCGTCCAACATCGTCTCCGAACCAACAGAACCGGTCGCATCGGCACCGAGCGCCGATCCGGCCAATCCCGCGGTGGCGTTGGCGCAAGCGGTGCGCGTCGCTGCGGTCCAGCAGAAGGGGCTGGCGCCGTTATTTGCCGATGTGGCCGAGGTGACGACGCCGGCGAACCCGGCGGTGCTGCCTCAGGCCGTGCGCGATGCCGCGCGGCAATTGCTGGCACTGCGTCCGGCCCTCGATAGCAATCTCAGCGGCGCCGACGTCAGGCAGGCTTTTGCTCAATCCGGCCTTTTCCTGGAGGCGAAGATTGCTGCCGCCGCCACCGGCGGCCCGGCTCTCGGCATCGACGCCCCCGCGCGGCCGACTGCAACGCCGGCCAGCACGGCAAAGGTTGCTGCGGATGCATCCGCTGCCGCGCAAGTGCCGCCGCCATCGAGCGATCTCAAGGCGGCGCTCACCGTGTTCCGCCAAGTGCTCGAAACCTGGCTCGATGCCGCGCCCGCACCGGCCAGTGCCACGGTCGCCAGTCCGGGCAAACCGGGCGTACTGCCGATCCTGCCGGAAGGTCCCTCGCTCGCGCCTGATGCCGCGGGCGCTGACGCGACCGAACCAAAGCCGCAATTCTTTCTGACGCCGCTTCCGCCTGGTCCGCCACCGCCTTATCGGGGCGCGCCGACAGCGTCGCAACCGGCTGTCGCGGCTTCGATTCCGGTCGACGCCGATCCGCGCCAGATCGGGGAACGCCTGCTGGCGGAGACCGACGGCGCGCTCTCGCGCCAAACCCTGTTGCAGGCGGCATCGCTGCCGGATGCGGTCAATGCGCAAGCCGGACAAGCGGCGAATACCGACGCCACGAGCCCGCGCTGGAATTTCGAAGTGCCGTTCGCGACGCCGCAGGGCACCGCCATCGCCCAGTTCGAGATTGCGCGCGACGGCCGTTCGGTGCCGGCCGAAGGCCGCAAGCCGGTCTGGCGTGCCCGCTTCACCATCGACATCGAGCCGATGGGCGCGGTGCATGCCCAGGTGGCGCTGATCGGCACGCGCGCGGCGGTGACGCTGTGGGCCGAGCGCGGCGACAGCGCGGCCAAGCTGCGGCAAAACACGACGCTGCTGTCGGACGCCCTCAAGCAGGCCGAACTCGAGCCGGGCGATGTGCTGGTGCGCGACGGTTCGCCGCCGCAGCCGCGCCAGGCCGCACCCGCCGGGCGGTTTCTGGATCGCGCATCATGAGCGAGCGCCGTCGCATTCCGCTCGCGGTTGCCCTGCACTACGACAAGGGCACGCCGACCGTCGTCGCCAAAGGCCGCGGTGCCATCGGTGACAAGATCGTCGAGACCGCGCGTGCGCACGGGGTTCCGATCGAGGAGAATGCGGGCCTCGCGACCGCGCTGTCGGAAGTTGAAATCGGCGACGAGATTCCCGTCGAGCTCTACAAGGCGGTGGCCGAGGTGCTGGTGTTCATCCTCAAGGTCTCCGGCCGGGTGCATTAGAAATAATCTGGCGGGCCGCTGAGAGTCTTTTCGGTCATTCCGGGAGATCTGAACACCCTCTGTCATTCCGGGGCCGGCGGAAGGCCGGAGCCCGGAATCTCGAGAGTTGTGGGTGCGGACGATAAGCCGAAGAGATAAGCCCGCAAGTGCTGCTTGAGGTTCCGGGTTCGGCGCACCGATCCCGGGTTTACCCGAGATCGGCATAATGATGCGCAGGTCGGCTATAGCCGACCTGCGTGCGCCGCCCCGGAACGACGCGGAGGAGTCTCACTCCTCGTCTTCGCCGCCGAGCTTGCCGAGGTGGGTGAAGGCGAAGCCCTTGTCGTATTTCAAGCCATAGCCCAGCAAATGATCGAAGCCGATATGGGCGAGCCAGATCAGGGCGATCTGGGAGGCCAGCGGGACATGCGACAGCACGCCGTAAATGCCGAGCGCCAGCGGGCCGATGATGGTGTGGACAGCGTTGTAGACGATGGCGCCGACGCGGGGACCGCCGAAATAACCAGCAAATGACAAATCCGGCGCCAGAAACAGGCCGGCATAAAGCCACCACGACGCACCGGTATTTTGGTAGAGCGTCGTTGCTGCGGCCAGCAACACAGCGCCCTCGAGCCGCAGCAGGATCAGCGGTTGGCCGGTAACGGCAGGCGGGGTGCGCTGGCGGGCCATGATTGCTCGTGGGCGGTGAGGGGTGGCGCATCTGCGGTGGATCGTCCGTTCCTACCAACATTGCTCGGGCGCGCAAAGCACCTTCCACCGGCGGATTCCGCCGCTGGCACCAAACGTGCTATTTGGCTCAGGTGCCGGGGCGGAGCGGATCATGAAAGACATCCTGGAAAAGCTGGAAGTGCGGCGCGAAAACGCGCGGCTCGGTGGGGGCAGGGCGCGCATCGATGCCCAGCACAAGCGCGGCAAGCTGACCGCGCGCGAGCGGGTCGAGCTGCTGATGGACAAGGATTCGTTCGAGGAATTCGACATGTTCGTCGAACATCGCTCCCACGAGTTCGGGATGGAAAAGACCAAGATTCCGGGCGACGGGGTGGTCACCGGTTGGGGCACCGTCAACGGCCGGACCGTGTTCGTGTTCGCCAAGGATTTTACCGTGTTCGGCGGTGCGCTGTCGGAAACCCACGCCCAGAAGATCACCAAGGTGCAGGACATGGCGATGAAGGCGCGGGCGCCGATCATCGGCCTGTTCGATGCCGGCGGCGCGCGCATCCAGGAAGGCGTCGCGGCGCTCGGCGGCTACGGCGAGGTATTCAAGCGCAACGTGATCGCGTCGGGGGTGGTGCCGCAGATCTCGGTGATCATGGGCCCGTGCGCGGGCGGCGACGTCTATTCGCCAGCCATGACCGATTTCATCTTCATGGTGAAAGACACCAGCTACATGTTCGTCACCGGTCCGGATGTGGTGAAGACCGTGACCAACGAAGTGGTGACCGCCGAGCAGCTTGGCGGCGCGTCGGTGCACGCGACCAAGTCCTCGATTGCCGACGGCGCCTACGACAACGACGTCGAATGCCTGCTGCAGATGCGGCGGCTGATCGATTTTCTGCCGCCCAACAGCGTCGCCGGGGTGCCGGAATGGCCGTCGTTCGACGACATCGAGCGGGAAGACAAATCGCTCGACACCCTGGTGCCGGACAATCCCAACAAGCCCTATGACATGAAGGAGCTGATTTCGAAGGTGGTGGACGAGGGCGATTTCTTCGAAATCCAGGCCGCGTTCGCCAAGAACATGGTGACCGGGTTCGGGCGGCTGTCCGGCCGCACCGTAGGGTTGGTCGCCAACCAGCCGATGGTGCTCGCCGGCGTGCTCGACAGCGATGCGTCGCGCAAGGCCGCGCGCTTCGTGCGGTTCTGCGATGCCTTCGAGATCCCGATCGTGACCTTCGTCGACGTGCCGGGATTTTTGCCCGGCACCGACCAGGAATATGGCGGGCTGATCAAGCACGGCGCCAAGCTGTTGTTCGCCTACAGCCAGGCGAGCGTGCCGCTGGTGACGGTGATCACCCGCAAGGCGTTCGGCGGCGCCTATGACGTGATGGCCTCGAAGCATGTCGGCGCCGACGTCAATTATGCGTGGCCGACGGCGCAGATCGCTGTCATGGGCGCCAAGGGCGCGGTCGAAATCATTTTCCGCCAGGACATCGGCGACAAGGACAAGATCGCGGCGCGCACCAAGGAATACGAGGACCGCTTCCTGTCGCCCTTCGTTGCCGCCGAGCGCGGCTATGTCGACGAAGTGATCATGCCGCATTCGACCAGGCGGCGGATCATCCGTGCGCTCGCCATGCTGCGCGGCAAGCAGGTCGAGATGCCGGCACGCAAGCACGACAATTTGCCGTTGTGAGTTGGCGAACCTGCGGTGTCGTTGTTTCCAAGCGGACGCTTGTGTCCGTGTTGGTCATCGGGGCGTTCGCTCTCCTTGTGGTGCTGGCGTTCCTTCCACTTCATGCGGTCGGCGAGGCCAAGAGCCCCGACGGTGCGTTCGTCGCGGTGGTCAAGGCGCCGATCATCTATCGATATCTTTCGGTGATGCCCGGCCAAGCCGGTGATCGTCCCGGCTCCATCACGATCTACCGCGACGGCCGATCATGCGGTGCGGCGCCGGTGGACATGGTTTCAATGATCGACGATCTGCGCTGGGACCTTGCAAAATCGCCGCGGGAGGTTTCGTTGGTCGCGACGGCGCGGTGGAATCTCGATGCCTGTACCGTCGAGGTCGATGCCCGCTAATATCGCTTTGATTGCATTCGTAAATCATAATCGGACAACAACCTGCCGGATTCCTCGCAATTGCACAGGTTTCGTTAACTCAACCTCAAACCAGACCTGTCACATTATGGGGCTTGGATCACCCAAGACGTGTACCCCATGGCCGTGTCATGACCGTGATGTCCGTACCAGATGCCGTGCTTGCGGCGCGAGCGGCGCAGCAGAGCGAGATCGTCCGCAAGCATCAGGAGCGGGCGGCGCAGCTGCGCGACCGGCGCACGCACGAGCACCGGCTGCACGTGTTCGCGGCGGCGACGACGGTGGTGTTGCTGGCGGCCTTGCTTGCTAGCGGATTTTACGCCGGGTTCATCTCGGTGTCGTCGGTCGTGCCGGCGGCCGGCAACGCAGCGCCGGGTTCGTTCGCCGCGACCAAGACCGGCAAGCTGCTGATCCCGACCGATGCCGGCTGGTGCAAGACGCTCAACTTCGACAACACGACCGGTTTATTCAGCAATACACAGATGGTGGATTGCGAAGAATTCAACAACAAGGCGGCCGCGGCGCCGAAGGCTGAGCGCGGAAATTACGACTCGTTCAAGGATGCCTTCCATCGGCGCTGAACGGTCGCGCAATCTCGCGGCAAGCCGGCATTCACTTCGCTGAATTGCGCTTTAGTAGACCACAACGCTGCGGATCGATTCACCGGCATGCATCAGATCGAAACCCTCGTTGATATCGGCGAGCGGCAGGATGTGGGTGATCATCGGGTCGATCTCGATTTTGCCGTTCATGTACCAGTCGACGATTTTCGGGACGTCGGTGCGCCCGCGCGCGCCGCCAAATGCGGTTCCCCGCCAGGTCCGGCCGGTGACCAGCTGAAACGGCCGGGTGGAAATCTCGGCGCCGGCCGGCGCCACGCCGATGATGATGGACTGCCCCCAGCCGCGATGGCTGGCTTCGAGCGCCTGTCGCATCACTGTGACATTGCCGGTGCAGTCGAAGGTGTAGTCGGCGCCGCCGATCTGGTCGGCGCCGCTCTTGGTGAGATTGACGAGATGGGCAACGAGATCGGCGCCGACTTCCCTGGCGTTGACGAAATGAGTCATGCCGAAGCGCTCGCCCCATGCCTTCTTGTTGTTGTTGATGTCGACGCCGATGATCATGTCGGCACCCACCAGCCGCAACCCCTGGATCACGTTGAGGCCGATGCCGCCAAGACCGAACACCACGCACTTGGCGCCGGGTTCCACCTTGGCGGTGTTGATCACCGCGCCGATGCCGGTGGTGACGCCACAGCCGATATAGCAAACCTTGTCGAACGGCGCGTCGTCGCGAATTTTCGCAACCGCAATCTCGGGCAGGACGGTGAAGTTCGCGAAGGTCGAGCAGCCCATGTAATGATGGATCTTGCGGCCATCGAGCGAGAAGCGCGACGAGCCGTCCGGCATCACGCCCTGGCCCTGGGTGGCGCGGATGGCGGTGCACAGATTGGTCTTGCGCGACAGGCAGGACGGACATTGCCGGCATTCCGGCGTGTACAGCGGAATGACGTGATCGCCCTTCTTGACCGAGGTGACGTCGGCGCCGACGTCGACAACGATCCCGGCGCCCTCGTGCCCGAGGATGGCCGGAAACAGACCTTCCGGATCGGCGCCCGAGCGGGTGAACTCGTCGGTGTGGCAGATGCCGGTGGCCTTGATCTCGACGAGAACCTCGCCGGCGCGCGGCCCCTCGAGCTGGACGGTTGCGATCTCCAAGAGCTTGCCGGCCTCGAACGCGACCGCTGCTTTCACATCCATGGTTGAACTCCCATCCGGGGCTTGCGCTGGAAGCCGCTTCTAGATCCTGGGCCGTCAAAGAGGAAGTCCGATTTGGGTCGCAATCCGCTGATTGACTTCGGTCCGGGTGGATTCTTTCAGGCGCTCCGGGTGGCGGACAGGCGCCGGGTGCGGGGTCAGCGATTACGGTCGGAGTGGCAAGAATCTGAGTTCCGGGCGCTAGAATGCCACCAGCAAGTTTATCGCTTCGGGGGGCTGTTTTGGACCTGATTTTTTCTACATCGGGCAGCCGCGACAGCGGGGGCATTGCCATTGCTTTCCGCACCATTGCGTTCGCGGGGTTGGATCGACATAACCCGCCGGTGCCGTCGTCACGGACGAGGCAATCGGTCATTGGGGCGGGCAGGTCGATGGATATGATTCGGGTGATGCAGGAGCGCCGCAGCGCCGGGCAGCAAGAGTTGCGCGTGCGCGGTCAGCTCGTCGCTTGGCTTTTGGGTCTGGCATTTCTGCTGTCGTTGTCGAGCCAAGGGCGGGCTGAACCGATCACGCTGCGGGTCGGGCATTTCCCCAACATCACCCACGTGCAGGCTCTGGTCGCTCATAACCTGTCGCGGCAGGGCAAGGGTTGGTTCGAGCAGCGGCTGGGGCCCGATGTCAAAGTCGATTGGTTTGTCTACAATGCCGGACCGAGTGCGATGGAGGCGATCTTCGCGAAATCCGTCGACCTGACCTATGTGGGACCGAGCCCGGCGATCAATGCCTATGTGAAATCGCGCGGCGCCGAAGTGCGCATCATCGCCGGTGCTGCGAATGGCGGTGCGGCTCTGGTGGTGCAGCCGGATCTGCCGCTCGCCTCGCCGCAGGATTTCAAGGGCCGCAAGATCGCCACGCCGCAACTCGGCAATACCCAGGACGTGTCGGCGCGGGCATGGCTGACCGACGGCGGCCTGAAAATCACCATGGCCGGCGGCGACGCCCAGGTGGTGCCGACGGAAAATCCGGATCAGCTTTTGCTATTCAAGACCAAGCA
>Ga0265342_10000447_pt1 | contig 45112 bp, 35 predicted proteins | sample 4CB327metaG_FD_203125 | JGI IMG/M metagenome (GOLD analysis project Ga0265342, IMG submission 203125) | Rhizosphere microbial communities from Carex aquatilis grown in University of Washington, Seatle, WA, United States - 4-CB3-27 metaG | ecosystem: Host-associated > Plants > Roots >... | reverse complement strand
ATGGCGTCGTCAAGCGAAAGATCGATGGGCTGCGCGGAGGGTTCGCCCGTGCTCACGCTGCCCTGAAAATCCGTGGCCGAGGGCGGCGAGGGCAAGGTCGGCGCTGGAATGACGGACGACTGTGCGATCGCGCCCGGGCCTGAAAGACTGGCGCCTACTAGAAGGGCCGCGCCACAAGAACGGATTAGGGTTTTGATGGATTTCGTTGGCAATGTGGACCTTGCGGTTGAACGGCGAATGGGTACGCCCGAAAATGGCCGTCCTGCATCAAATGGATGCGGCTGAAGGACGGCGCGGTTCTTAAATCTAGTGTATCGAACACCGGCAATGGGACGGCCGAATCGCTCGCGGCTTAGGAAGATGGCCACTCTTCGGCGAGCGACGTGGCGGCTGGCTTCAATACGTTCCGGGCTGGCGGTAGGTCGAGCCAGCGGCATAGCGACGTTCTTCACCGCGCGGGTCCTGCTGAATTTGGGGCGAGCTATCCCAGATCATCGTGTTGCGAGCTTTGAGGTCGTAGGCGGGCCACTCGGGCAGCCCGGGATGATTTGGATCGCCCGTTGACGCGTAGTGAATCAACATTCCTGACATCGTGTCGGCGAGGGGTTGCGCGGTGGCCAACTCTTCGGGTGCGGCCCCGATCTGGCCGGGGGCGGCTGCGAGATTGTCGAACATGAAGGGAATGTCGATGGTGTGCGCGGCTCGAGCGCCGGGAGCGTCGCGATGCCAGTTCATCTGGTAGACCCAGGTGTGCGGCTGACTGATGGGATTCTGCGCGCGGCGCTCGGCTTCAAGCACCTGGCCAGGCCACGCGCGGAAAGCTGTAGCGGCTGCGATCACGACGTCGATAGGGGATCTATCGGGATAGATGGTGCGGTATTTGGCGATGACTTCTTCCGGGGAGTAGGGCCCGAGGTAAACGGCGACCGCATTGCGCAAGGCGGCGGGCGCATCGTCCCATGTGAGCGTGGCGGGTGCGGAGACGGCAGTTTCGTCGTGGGTGTTGCCGAGGATCATCGGCACAGCGGCGGAGAGCGGAGGCGCGTCGGGAGTGAAGGGATCGCGCGAAAAGGCCACGCCATCGACGACTGGAAGCCAGTCGGAGCTGGTCTCTGCGGCCGCGGCCTGAATCTTCTGCCAAGGCATGGTTTTGAGATCGGCAAGATTCGACTGCGTAATGCCAAGTTTGCCGAGCATGACCTCGGTGCGTTTGGAGGCGATGTCGATTGAAGCGCCTTTGACCTGCTGGCCGCTCATGGTCATGACGCGATGAAAGAGGCCGTGGGCCGAGGGCATGGCCATGAGCGTGGCGCACTTTGCGCCCCCGCCGGATTGGCCGAAGATCAAGACGCGAGATGGGTCGCCGCCGAACTCGACGATATTCTCGCGCACCCACTTGAGGGCGAGCACGAGGTCGAGCATGCCGACGTTGCCGGAGTCGGGAAACTGTTTGGGATCGATTGCACCGAGATAGAGAAAGCCGAAGGCGTTGAGGCGATGGTTGACAGTGACCACGACCACCTCACCGCGTTGGCACAGACGTTTGCCATCGTAGAGCGCGCTGTTGACGGAGCCGTTGTTGTAGGCTCCGCCGTGAAAGTAGACCAGCACCGGACGCTTGCGATGATCCCGCAGGCCGGGAGTGAAAACGTTGAGATGAAGGCAGTCTTCACTCTGGACGCCGCTTTCAGGAGCGATGCGCGGCGGCGCGCCATCGATCGCGGAACCAGCCGAACCGAGGCTTGGAGCCGAGCCGATCGCCTGGAGGCCTCGAAGCGCGGTGAGCTGTGGAGCGCGAGTGGTAAATGCGTCGCAAGCTTTGACGCCGGTCCAGGGAGTTGGAGGCAGCGGAGCCTGAAAGCGGACCGGCGCAGTGTCTGCGCCGTAGGGAACGCCGCGGAAGACTTTGATGCCATCTTCGAGAGTGCCGCTGATGGAGCCGAAGCGCGTTTTGGCAATAGGAGTGGAATTCGCCGCGACTTCCTGCCGAGTGAGCTGGCCTGCGAGGGCAAACACGCGGCGACCGGCAGCGGCAATGGCTACTGCGGCTCCGGCTGAACGCAAAACGGTGCGGCGATCGATGGGATTCATGAGCCGGCATCCACGGGGCGAAGTGGGCATCGCCGAAATGGTCAGACCATTTTAGTCGGGCGCGTGCGGAGTGGAAAGGGCGAGTCATTCTCCCCTCCGGGACTGAACCGGCTGCGGAAAAACTCGTCATGGGAGGGGAATTGTCACACAGGGGCTAAAGCCCGCTTCAGTTTTGCGACACTTACGGCACGACTGAAGTCGTGCCCTGACACTTTGTGCTCCTCCGGAGGAATTCCTTCGCAGCATGGCCAGGCCCCGTTCCCTCCGGGCGTCCCGTTTTTCGTCGCGCCTTAACAATTCCTAAGGGCTTCGTCCTGTATCAGTTCGATAAGATCGGGTTTCGTCCGGGAGAGGGCTCCCGGTGCCGAAGGGTAGCCGAAAGCGGTAGACTCCAGAACACAGCGAATTGGACCGAAAATGGCCAGAAGTACGAAAAAAATCAAGCTTTTCAACGGGCGTGACCACTCCTGGATGCAGTTCAACCGGCGTGTCCTGGAGGAGGCTGAAGACGCGGCCAACCCGCTGCTGGAGCGCGTGAAGTTCCTGGCCATCACCGGGTCGAATCTCGACGAATACGTCGAAGTTCGCCAGGCCGGCTTAATGCAGCGCATTGAAGACGGCTACCGCGAGCCAGGTTATGACGGCTTGAGGCCCGACGAGTCGCTTCAAGTTCTGACGGCCGAGATTCACAGCTTTGTGGCCGCGCAATATCACTGCTGGAATAAGCAACTGCTGCCCGAGCTACGCAAGCAGAAGATCCGTCTGCTGGCATGGGACGAGCTGAGCGAGCACGCCCGGGAATTCGCGCGCGGCTACTTCCAGCGAGAGGTCGATCCGCTGCTGACGCCGATTTCGATCGACCCGGCGCATCCGTTTCCTCGCGTGCTGAACAAGGCGCTCTGCCTGGCCCTGCTGCTACGCGCCAAGCGCCGCAGCTCTGGCCCGCAAGTGCTGGGAGTGGTGACGGTGCCACGGGCCCTGCCGCGCTTTGTCCGACTGCCCTCTGACCAAAACCACCACGACTATCTACTGTTGCAAGACCTGATCGAACAGCATCTTGGGGGAATGTATCGCGGGTACGAAGTGCTTGCATCCGCAGCGTTCCGCGTAACACGCAACTCGAACCTGTACTTCGAGGAAGAAGAAGCGCGGTCGCTGCTGGAAACGATCCGCGTGGAGTTGCACAACCGTCGCAAAGGCGACGCAGTACGCGTAGAGATTGAAAGCAACGCTCACCCCGAGATTGTGGAACGACTGAGAGTGAACTTCGAACTTGAAGAGGACCAGGTTTTTCGCTGCGAGGGCCCGGTCAATCTTTCGCGCCTGATGTTCTTTTATGGAGACGTGAAGCGTGCTGACCTGAAGTTTCAGGCGTTCACGCCGAGGCCGCTACTGTTGAGCCGCAAGTCTGTCGGACTTTTTGATGAGCTGCGCCACCACGACATTCTGCTTCATCACCCCTACGATTCCTACGATCCGGTGGTCGAATTCATCCAGCAGGGCGCGCAAGACCCGGCGGTGGTGACGATGAAGCAGACGCTCTACCGCACCAGCCACGATTCGCCGATGTTCCAGGCGCTGACCGAAGCCGGCGCCAGCAAGGAGGCGACGGTGGTGGTGGAGCTGATGGCGCGGTTCGACGAGGCCTCAAATATCCGCTGGGCCCGCAGCATGGAAGACGCGGGCGTGCAGGTCTTTCACGGCGTTGTGGGCCTGAAGACACACTGCAAGCTGGCCATGCTGGTGCGCCACGATGAGGACGGCGTGACCCGCCGCTACTGCCACCTCGGCACGGGCAACTACAACCCCGACACCGCGCGCTTCTATACCGACCTGAGCCTTCTGACCAGCGACCCGCAGATTGGCGAGCGAGTGCACATGGTGTTCAACTACCTGACCGCTCACGCCGAAGTAGACGACTACAGTCCGCTGCTGGTGGCGCCCCTGACGATGGCGGAGAGTTTCCTTCGCCTCATCCGCCGCGAGCAGGAGCACGCGCAGGCCGGCAGGCCGGCGCACATTGTGGCCAAGATGAACGCGCTGCTCGAGCCTTCGATCATTCAGGCGCTCTACCAGGCGTCGCAAGCGGGCGTGGAGATCGATTTGATCATTCGCGGGCTTTGCATTCTGCGGCCGGGCGTGAAAGGCCTTTCGGAGCGGATTCGCGTGCGGTCAATTGTCGGGCGATTCCTGGAGCACTCGCGAATTTATCACTTCGCCAACGGCGGCACCGACGAAATCTACATCGGCTCGGCGGACTGGATGCCGCGCAATCTGTTCGAACGCTGTGAAGTGGTTTTTCCGGTCCGCGATCCCGCGGCGCTGGCGCGGATTCATGAAGAGATTTTGCCGGCCTACATGGCGGATACGGTGAAAGCGCGCCTCCAGCAGTCCGACGGCATTTACGTGCGGGCAAGCAAGCTGATGAAGGATGCTGAGCCCTTCTCGGCGCAAGAATTCCTGATGCAACTGGCGGAAGGAAAGACGGATTTGGACGCGATTCCCGTGCCAACGGGCAAGGGCGGCCCAAAAACGGCGGAAAAAGCAGCGACCGCGGCTGACTGATCTAGGGAGCCGTGTGCTCCGTAGCGACGTGGATTCCGCTCTGCCTGTATTGAAATTCCAAATTCCAGTTGCTTGGCGCCGGTGCAGGCTTGAACTTCCAGTGGCGGGCAGCCTCGAGCGACTTGCCGGCGAAATACTTGCTCGGACTCGGCGATTCAAGTGTTGCATCAGTGACGAGGCCGCCTGCATCGACTGAAACTCGCACCGCTACCTTGATGGTTCCTGAGATGGTCTTCATTGCACTGGGCACAATGTCGGGCAGAATCTGGTTCACGACTGCTGGGTTGATGGTTGTGGCGGCAGACGCTGAAGTCTGATCGATTTGAGGCTGAGCTTGTGACTGTAGCGGCGGTTCGGCAGCCGGGGCCGCCGTGGAGGCCGCAGGGGTTGTTTGAACCTGAGGAGTTGAGGTGGTGTCCGGCGCGGTTGGCGGAGCTGACGCACTTGCGGGAACCGGAACTTCTGCCGAGGGTTCGGTCGGGTTCGCTTGCGTGACCAGAGGCGGAGGCGCTTGGGCCGGCGTAGCGGCGGGTACAGTTTGTGTCTGCTCGATGGACGCTGGCGGCTGGGTGTGATGCGTGTAGATCCAGATTCCGAGGGCGGCGAGTAAGAGAGCCGCGACGGGAAGCAGAATAGCGACGCGGCGTTTCGCAGGCGGGGTTTCGGCCAGCTTCGCTACCGGGTCCAGAGATGGTTTTGCCGGATCAAGGCGAGCGGTGATTCCACTGATGGTGATGCGACGGGCAGGGTCGGAGCGCAGGCACCTCCGTGCGAAGGAAGCGAAAGGCTCGGGCATCGACTGGGGCACGGTTGGGTCGGAGGCTTTGGCGCGATTCCAATCTGGCGGGTACTTGGTAAGGACTTCAACAAGAGTGGCGCCGAGAGACCAAATATCCGAGGCGGGAATAATCAACCCGTTTTCGGTCTCCGGCGCATCGCAGATGGTCCGCGATGGCCTGGATATGACGGCCGCACCGACGGGACAAACGCCATAAGTGGTGAGCTTGAGGCTGTCGCCGGCGGCCATGATGTTCGAAGGGTTGAGACGACCATGGACGAGACCCTTGGCGTGCAAATAGGCGAGCGCGGACAGGGCTGGGCCAAGCATGTCGCGAGTCTCGGCGGGCGAGAGCGGCCGCTCCTTGAGAATCTCGGCTAGAACTTCGTCGGCATATTCTGTGACGACGTAGAGGCACGGAACGCCGTCAATTTCGCAACGGCCGTGCGCATAGACCTTCATCAGATTTGGGTGGGAAAGGGTGGCTGCAGTTTCCCATGCGGCGGCACGAGCGGCGGCATCCTGATCATCTTCGGGGACGAGTTTGATGACGGCCTTTTGCGAATGCTCGCTCAGCTCGGTGCGAAAGACACCGTTCGCTTGAGAGCCGCCGAGCCATTGAAGGAGGGGAAACCGGTCATCGGCGAAGCTTCCAACCCAGTCGCGACTGACTGCCGCTCGACTCATGGTTTCGATCATACGACCTGACCTCAACGATCATCTTAGCCTTGAAAGCGCAGCATCAAGCCGAGTTAACCCACACTTTAGTAAGGGGTCGAGAGCGGGGAGCGGTGCGGACTTTTTGCTGTCTCTTTGCCTTTGTGCGTGGTGAGGGTGGCCTGCCGATGAGCGAGGTGTGGCGCATCCGGGCGTAGAATTGCGCTGGATTCAAATTTGAATCTCTCGACTATTCAACCATCAGGATCCCACTTATGAAGATGAACCAAATCGCGATCGTGCTGTTGCTGTCGACGTGCGGGCTAGGCATAGGACAGACGCAGAAGCCGAGTTACGCGTTCAATGATCCGTCGCTGCCGATGGAAAAGCGCATCGACAACCTGCTTTCGCTGATGACCATCGACGAGAAGATTGACTGCCTGGGTACGAATACCGGCGTGCCGCGGCTGGGCGTGATGAATTTCGGGCTCTCCGAGGGGATTCATGGCGTGGTACAACGCGACACCAGGGGCAAGCGCCAGCCGATCACAACGACGCAGTTTCCGCAGCCACCTGGGATGGGCGCATCGTGGGATCCGGAGTTGGTGCGCGAGGCGGCGGGCGTGGAAGGCTATGAGGCCCGGTTCATCACGCAGACGGCAAAATACGACCGCCAGACTTTGATGTTGTGGGGACCGCAATCGGATTTGGATCGCGATCCGCGATGGGGCCGCAGCGAGGAAGTCTACGGCGAAGATCCGTTTTTGAATGGGACGATGGCCGTGGCGTTCACAAAGGGACTACAGGGCGACGACCCGAAGTACTGGCAAGCCGCGGCGCTGCTGAAGCATTTCCTGGCCAACGAGAATGAGAACAACCGCAACGGTTCGTCCTCGAATTTCGATGAGCGGCTGTTCTGGGAGTACTACTCGGTACCCTTCCGCATGGCCTTCCTGGACGGCGGAGCGAAGGGCGTGATGGCATCGTACAACGCGTGGAACGGCACGCCTATGGCCGTGAATCCGGTTTTGAAGAGCATTGTCCGGGACAAGTGGGGCGTGGACGTGCTCTCGAGCGATGGCGGAGCGGTGAAGCTGCTGGTGGATCCTCGCCATCTTTATCCCGACCAGAAGGCGGCGGTGGTGGCGTGCCTGAAGGCAGGGATTAATCAGTTTCTGGACGTCTATAAGGACGAGACGAAGGCGGCGGTAAAGGACGGAGAGATCTCCGAACAGGAGATTGACGCGCTGCTACGGCCGAAATTTCAGGTCACGATTCGGCTTGGGCTGCTGGACCCGCCGGAGGTGGTGCCCTACTCGAAGATCAAGGATTCGCCGGAGCCGTGGAATACCGATAAGGACCGCGATGTTTCGAAGCGGTTGGCGCTTGAATCCGTGGTGTTGCTGAAGAACGAGAACAACATTCTGCCGCTCGATAAAAGCAAGATCAAGTCAATCGCCGTGATCGGCCCGCTTGCCGATAGCGTTCATTGGGACTGGTACGGAGGCACACCGCCGTATACGGTGACGCCATTGCAAGGAATTAAGGACCTGGTTGGATCGGATGTGAAGGTGAACTACGCCGCCTATGACACACAGGCCGGAGAGGACGATGCGATGAAGGCGGCGAGCCAATCGGATGTAGCTGTGGTGGTGATCGGCAATGATCCGACCTGCGGTGACGAAGCGCGTTCGTGGTACAACTCGCCGGGTAACGGTGGAGGCATCACGCTTCCCTGCACCGTTCCGAGCGACGGACGCGAGGGGCGCGACCGGGAGAGCATCGAGCTGGCTCAGGAGCAAATCGCGAAACAAGTTTTGATCAAGAATCCGAAGACCATCGTTCTCCTGATCTCGAGTTTTCCCTTCGCGATCAACTGGAGCGTGGCGAATGTTCCGGCGATCGTGACCATGGCCCACTCCTCGCAGGATGAGGGAACCGCGCTGGCCGACGTGCTGTTCGGCGAGTACAACCCGGGCGGGCACCTGGTGGAGACTTGGCCGAAGTCGGCCGATCAGCTTCCGCCGAGCATGGACTACAACATCCGCGACGGGTACACGTACATGTACTTCAAAGGCGAGCCGCTTTTTCCTTTCGGGTATGGCCTGAGCTACACGACCTTCAAGTATTCGAATCTGCGGACAAGTTCTTCGACCTTGGCGAAGGACGGCACGGTTACTGTGAGCGTGGACGTGACCAACACAGGCAGCCGCGCAGGCGACGCGGTGGTCGAGATGTATGTAAAGCATCTGGGGTCGAAGGTGGAGCGCCCAAGGCAGGAGCTGGAGGGATTCAAGCGGGTGAACCTACAGCCCAACGAAACAAAGACGGTGGATATTCCGCTGAAGGCATCGACGCTGGCATGGTGGGACCAGAAGCTGCCCGGATTCCGCGTGGAAGCGGAGCCTGTTCGCGTAATGGTCGGGAATTCGTCGACCGATATCGCGGCGAGTACGACGGTGCGCGTGCAGTAGGATCGCGGTACGGATGGGCTTGGACGCCTGACGGGTTGTCGCCCAGTACCGGGAAGCAGGTAGAATTTGAGCGAACTGGCACGGGAGGTAAGAACGTATGCGGAAGCCCTGGGTCAAGGTCGTTTTGGCAGTTGCAGCGCTGGGCCTCTTGATTCTGGTGATGGTTCCATTTCTGGTCAATGCCGATAGCTTTCGGCCCCAGATCGAGAACCAGCTTTCGAGCTCCCTAAATCGGAAAGTTTCGCTCGGTCATTTGAGCCTTTCAATCCTCACGGGCAGCCTCGTCGCCGAAAACATATCGATCGCAGACGACCCCTCACTTTCGTCGACTCCGTTTCTCGAGGCGAAGAAGCTCGACCTGGGGATTGAATTGGGGCAACTGCTTTTTCACCGCACGGTGCGGATCACCGAATTCAAGGTCGATTCGCCGGCGATTCACTTGATTCACCTGGAGAACGGGACGTGGAATTTCTCCAGCATGGGAAGCTCTGCCGCGACGCCGGCCACAGGGTCAGGCAGCGTACCTCCCATTTCAGTGGACGAATTCGTGATCAAGGATGGAAGCGCGACGGTCGCAACAGTTCCCGCTGCCGGCAATCCTTTTACGTGCACGGCGATCGATCTGACCGTGAAACAGTTCTCGTTTGCGCAGGCATTCCCATTTGACCTTTCGGTTCGATTGCCGGGGGATGGAACCGTGAAACTGAATGGGACAGCCGGACCCATCGCGCAGCAAGACGCCTCGAAAACGCCGTTCAACGCAACCTTGGAGATCAAGCATTTTGATCCGGTGGCAGCCAATGTGATTCAGGCGAGCGACGGAATCTCAATGGTCGCGGATCTGGACGCCAAGACTGCCTCGGACGGCAACAATCTGACGAGCAGCGGGAAGATTACGGCGGCCCAGCTGAAGCTGGCGCGCACCGGATCGCCCGCACCAGAGCCGGTCAAGATCGACTTTGCAATTTCAGACGACCTGGGCACTCGATCGGGGCAGGTGTCGGATGTTGCGATTCAAACCGGATCAGTTGCCGCGCACATCAGCGGCCAGTTTCAAGCCGGCGGGCAAAGCGTCGCGCTCAAATTGCGCATGGCGGCGCCGAATTTGCCCATCGATCAACTGGAACAATTGTTGCCTGCCGCCGGCATTGTCCTGCCCAGCGGTTCGCAGCTCCGCGGCGGCACCTTGACGGCCAATCTGACCATGATCGGACCTGCAAACGCGATCACGATCGCCGGCCCGGTTGAAATTGACAGCACGCAACTGGCCGGCTTCGATCTAGGTTCGAAGATCCAGGGGATCAATCCTCTGGGTGGGACAAGCGGCGGCACTCAGATTGAGAAGGTCAGCGTGACTGTGAATTCGTCGCCGCAGGTGACCAGCTTCACCGACATTTATGCGTCGGTCCCCGTAATCGGAACTGCGTCTGGAAGCGGAACGATTTCACCCTCGAAAGAGCTGAATTTCCAACTGGTCGCAAAGTTCAATAATTCGTCGCTTGTGGGATCTGCTGCGAACACAGGCATGAATGCCGTCGCAGCCGTGCTTGGCGATCGATCGAATACCGCGGCGAGCAAAGGGATACCGCTTACGATTACCGGGACCGCGTCGAATCCGTCAATCCGGGCGAATGTGGGCGCCATGGTCAAACAAACGGCTGGGAGCCTGATGGGGAGCCCTGCAGGTCAACAAGGCAGCAGCGCGATGAAGAAGCTGAAGGGACTTTTGGGGCATTAGTGAGAAGTAAGACTGGTTTACAGCCTTGAATTGCGATTGCGCTCCGCGGTGCGGCGGAGCCAGCGGCGCCGGGGCGAGCGGCCGAATGTTACAAATCTGTTAAAATGAGGATGTAGGAGTTCGGCACGGCCTGATTTATCCCCACCGAATCGATCCCCATGATCCTTTATTTGATGCGCCATGCGAATGCCGGCACGATTCGCGAGAACCCCATACTCGACCTCAAACGGGGCCTCGTGAAGGAAGGCAAGGAGCAGTGCATGCTGATGGCGCGGGTTCTTGGAGCCCTGAAGGCGCCGATTGACACTATCGTTTCAAGTTCGCTGAAACGTGCGCTGCAAACGGCGCACCTTGTCGGCACCGAATTGGGCTTTGAAGGGAAGGTCGAGATCAGCCCCGGCCTCGGATTGAATGCCAGTTTCGCCGATTTCCAGAACATGCTGACGAAATACACCGACCGCGAGGGGGTTCTGGCCGTCGGGCACAACCCGAATGCGTTTCAGTTCCTGGGCCGCCTCATCACCGGCAATGGCGGCGCTTCGATCAGAATGCGCAAAGGCTCCGTTGCGCGGGTCGACATGGAGCGGCACCCGCCGCGGCTGCAGTGGCTTCTGGATCCACGCACGGCGCGGATCATCTACGCCAGCGTGACGAAAAGCTCGCGTCCGAAGACCTCGCGGAAATAGCCGGATTCCTTGCGCAAAGACCACAATTCCAGCTCGGCGCCGGTGCGTCCAGGGCGCAACTCCAGCAAGACTCTCTTGGGGTAGACACGCGTGTTGACGCGCAAAACGTCGGAGGCGCGATCCTGATTCAAGGCAATGGCGAGACGAAGCAGGACAACCGCACGATTGACGTTTTTGTGCTCGTCGGCGGGAATGTTTCGCAGAGCGCGATCGCCCGGCTGGGGGCGGCTCTTGCCCAGGTAGCGCGCGATGGCCGAGACCAGAGTGCGCTGCAACTGGGTGTATCCGTAAATCTCAGAGCTGGAGATGATGTACTGCGTGTGCCGGTGATGGCCCTGGTGGTTGATGAACTTTCCGGTGTCGCGGAGCATGGCGGCGGCTGCCAGCCAGCTTTCGTATTCAGGCGGGAGCTCGTGCATCGACTTGAGCTCGCGGAAAAGCTGGACAGTGTGAGCGCGCACGGGCTCGGCCTGACGTGGATCGACGCCGTAGCGGCGCGCCGTAGATAGCACGCTCGCCCAGCGCTCATGCTCGAACTCGCGATGAGCTTTGGCGCGGGCATCCTGCTCAGCAAGCATCTGCGCCAGAATGCCGTCGCGCAAACCGAGCGGCGAATAGCGAAAGCCCTTGAGCGCGAAACTCTCGAGGATTTCGGCGTAGACCTCGGCACCGGCGACGATGATTTCAGCGCGGCGTGGGCCGATGCCGGGCACGGCCTCGCGCTGAGGAAGCGACATCTTGGCAAGCTTGCCGGCGAGTTTGCGTACCGAGCGCGCAGGCACCATTCCAGCCAAGATTGCGGAGCGATCCTCGGCGCGATCAGAACCGGATTTGGCGACGGACTTGCCAGCCTTCTTGGCGCCGGGCTTGCCGTTCTTCGTTCCTTGAGCGTAAGCAGCAGAGAGCGCTGCTGCAGTGCCCGATGTGGCGATGACCAACGGTGCGCGACCGGGCTGAATTCTGCGATGAGCGCGACGCAGCTCGCGGGCGATCAATTGCCGCATGCGCGTAAGACCATCGCGCGGAGCGGGATCGTCCGAGAGAAACTGCTCGGTTAGACGCACTGCGCCGAGCGGAAGGCTCACCGTCTCCTTAATATGCTTGTGTTCAGAGAGCGTAACCTCGCAGCTGCCGCCGCCGAGGTCGAGAAGGAGCACGCGACCACCGGCTCCCGGTTCAGCGCCCATTACGCCGAGATGAATCAGCCGGCCTTCTTCAAGGCCTGAGATGATCTCCATGTTCCAGCCGGTCTCAGCCTTGACCCAGGCCTGAAAGGCAGCGGAGTTGCGCGCGTCGCGCATGGCCGCCGTGGCCACGACGCGAATGCGATCGACGCCGTGAGACTGCACTGAGCGCTGAAAACGCTTGAGAGAGCGCAAAGTGGCCGCCATGGCCTCAGGAGAGATGAGGCCGGTGTCGAATACGCTGCCACCGAGGCGAGTGACTTCGCGATCTTCGGCAAGCGTTTTGAGCCGGTGCGCGTGGACGCGAGCGATCTTGAGCCTGCAGGAGTTGGAACCGATATCGATGGCGGCGAATGTGGGCATCTTTTGCAGCGCGCTCCCAGGAAAGAATCGACCCATCGCCAAGATACACGAAGGTGGCGTGCGGTTGCTGACGCGGGTTCCACAGGGGAAGAAAGCGGCGGGGGTGGCTAGAGTTGGCGGTATTGTGGAATCGCGATCACCCATTTATGTGTGGCTTTCTAACCAACCAATAACGAGCGATTCATACTCTACTGGCGCCGCTGCAGCCGCGCCGCAATGGCCGGCACCCGCCGGTTCCCAGAGCTTAAGGGCCGGATTGGCGGCTTTCATTCTTTCGGAGTTATACGGCGGAATATTTGTGTCTGACAGACCGTGGATCAAAAAGACCGGTACGTGACTCGGTACGACAGCCTTGATTGGAGACGCTAGAGCAAGATTGACGCCATATCTTAAGCGGGCGTAGATCAGGCCCACCTCGACCGCCGGACGCAAGACCGTTCGACCAAGCCATGCCCCAGCGTGGAACTCCTCTCCCAGTCTTATGTAAGCGGCTTCTCTAAAACTCGAAAAGGAGCTCTCCGCAATGACAGCGCAGAATCCCGGCTGCTTTGCGACCGTTTGCAGAAGGACTGCCGCTCCCATCGATTCGCCGAGACCGTAGATACATCGGGGAGTCTGTGACTCCTGAAACCAGCTGTACCAGCGGGCCAGGTCACCCTTCTCCTCAACCCCATAAGTTACGATCGAGCCGCCGCTGGTCCCGTGCGCACGTGCGTCGGGCAGTAAGACTGAATAACCGCGTTGCAAGAAAATGTTAGCGTTACCCAACATCCCCGCGCGGTTATCGCCTTGGCCGTGCAAGAGGATGACTGCGGAACCATTGCCGTTTTTTGAAATGAGGATCCAAGCACGAAGGACGATGCCGTCTTCGGCGCGGATTGAGACCTCGTTCATTGCGGCATTGTTGCGCGCGCCGATCGCTTGCGCGAGTGCCTCATCGGCAGGCTCCAATGGTTTTCTAGGGATGTGCAACGCACTCTCTACAGCGATTACGCCGACCAAAAACGAGCAAGTCAGCCAAACAGCCAGGAAGCAGACACTCCAAACAGCGGATTTGCGTTTATAGTTCACTCTTGATTGAAGTACGGCGCACGCGTCCGAGGGGTTCCCTGATAGCCGCCTGGGTCCTGCTCTGCGCGATGCGACGAACATTGTGGATGCGCGCTGGGTGAGGTGAGTATACTTCCGTGACGGCGCTGCAGCGCGAGGAATCCGACAGTTGAGGAGCAACGATGATGAGGGAGATACGGCGTTTTAGCCAGCGTGCCGCGGCGGTGACCGCGACGTTTATTCTGCTGAGCCCATGGGCGACCTTCGCGCAGGCGGGAAGCTCGTCTGCGAAGGGACTGAAGCCGGATTTGCACGCAGGCGGCGCGAGCCCTTCGACCATTCCCAACCACGCGGTCACAGTAGTGACTTTGCCGGGTTTGCACCTGACTGGGGCTCGGATCATCACCGAAAAGACTTGCAGGGTTGTCTCTTACCAAGTTGTGTCGGATCACGAGATCAAGATGAACATTGAGGGAACGCGAACCGTGGACGACAAGGATGACACATGCACCTTGGAGGTTCGAACCCCCGCAGGAAGCGCGTCAACCTGGATTGTCGTGGAGCTGACCGATGCTGAACAAGAACAGGTGAAGGAACGCGAGAGGGCCGAAGGGGAAGCGAAGGCGCGGGCCTTCATTGCCAAATCGGGAAAGGTTTGGCACTTGACGTTTAGCGGCGGCGCCACTGAAACCTATTCTTCAGCGGGTGCAAACGACGATGCAATGCCGATATTTCATAGCGCGACAGGGGATGAAGTGAAGATCGCGGTGTCGAACGATGGCACAGTGATGATCATCGAGCAAGGCTGCATGCGAAGCGGAACGCTGGCAGGCAATCAGGTGAAGAACGGACAATCGCGAGGCGAGTGCACGCCCGCCGGCCCATGGACGGCGACCGTTGACGACTAGAACCTGATATTCACGCCATGACGAGTGGCGCGCGTCTCGGAATGCCGATCAGATGGAAGTGCGTTCTTAGAGACCAAGTTACGGCTTGATGATGGTGGCGATGAGCGCGGAGAGGCCGTTCCAGGCGATCTGGATGCCGATGCAGAGCAGAATGAAGGCGATGACGCGCAGGATTCCATGGGCAGTGGAAGGCGGGATTTTCCTGGTGATCTTGGGGGCGTTGGCGTAGCAGAAATAAACCAGCACGCTGAGAACAACGATGGCGAGAAAAACGCCGAGGTGGGCCAGGATGTTATGGGTCAGGTTCTTGTCTGAGATGTGCGCGGTGACTGTGAGCAATGCCACGAGCGTGCCCGGTCCCGAGGTGATGGGAAAGGTAAAGGGATAGAAGACGGCCTCTTCGAGATGACTGGAATCGGGCTCGTCTGCTTTTCCGGTCTCCTCCTGTTTTTTGCGGGAATCCGCGCCGGCGCTGCGCTCGTTCAGGACAGCCCATCCCATGGCGGCGACAACGATGCCGCCGGAAAGCTGGACGATAGGCAGGGAGATGCCGAAGAAGCCGAGGATGATTCCGCCCGCAACTTCAAAAACGCCAAGAAAGACGATGTTGTTGATGGCGATGCGGCGCGCGAGCGAGCGGAGAAGCCTGGGCGGCGCATCGCCGACCAGCCCGAGAAAGACCAACGCGGACCCGAGAGGGTTGATCAGCGGGAGCAGGACACTGAACGCAACGAGAAAGACTTTCCAAACCGGCAAGGGGTTTCTCCCTTGTTGAATGTTAAAGCTTTACCGGGAGATCCAGGAGTCGGGCTTTGGTGCGATTGAACCCCAACGGAGCCAGGGTGAGGCAGCGGGCTCGGCAATGCGGGCCGCGCTGGCTATGAGGAAAGGGCTCGATCATGACAAAGGTCACTGCCACCTTACCGAATAGTTGTACTTAGAAAATCGATTTAGGCATAGTAGGTGTGCTTGAACATGGCATAGTTTGGCACTAGAACCAAAGCTATGTGGAACAGGTCAAAATGAAGCTTCTCAAGCGATTTCCTGCGATTCCGGGCACGCTGATCGCAGTTGCGGCGATGCTGCTGGGAAGCATGATCACTGTTGTCCTGATCGCCTCGATGCAAACTCACGCGCAAGGGACGCGCGTATCCCTGTTCTCACGTGCGGGGGTTGCAGCGATTGGACTTACTTTGCTCCTATTGGTTCTGGTCGTCGGCCTTTTGATCGTGCGCGCGCTGGCAGACCGGGAATACAGCGCAGACCGCGACTTTCTGCACGCATTTCTGGAACACATCCCCGACCACGTTTATTTCAAGGACCGGAACAGCCGGTTTTTGCGCGTCAACCGGGCCCTGGCTAACAGCTTTGGATTGAGTGACCCGGCGGAAGCCACGGCAAAGGCGGATTCCGACATGTTTGCGCCAGAGCACGCCAGCCGCGCCCTCGAGGATGAACGGCGGATTATTGAAACGGGCCATGGAGTTACGGGGATGGAAGAGAAGGAGACCTGGCCGGATGGGCATGAGTCGTGGGTGTTGTCGACCAAAGTGCCATTGAGGGACCGGCGCGGCCGGATCGTAGGCACGATGGGGATTTCGAGGGACATCACAGACCGGAAACAGGCGGAGTTGCGCATCCGCTACATGGCGCTCCACGATGCGTTGACGGGACTGCCGAATCGGTCGCTTCTGGAGGATTTGCTGGCCCATGCAATCGCCCTGGCAGCCCGGAATGGAAAGCGGGTCGCCGTCCTGATGCTCGACTTGGACCGCTTCAAGAGCGTGAACGATTCATTCGGTCATCATATCGGCGATCGTCTGCTTGAGGCTGTAGCCGTGCGATTGAGAAATTGCCTGCGCGAAAGCGACATCGTGGCGCGGCTCGGTGGAGACGAGTTTGTGATCGGCCTTCCGTTGGTGGAGAAGCACGAAGATATCGAACAAGTGGCGAGCAAGGTGCTAAGCACATTGAGCGCGCCGTTTGAAATCGAAGGACATGGGATTCAAATCGGCGCCTGCATCGGCATTTGCGAATATCCTTCCGATGGAGAGAACCCGAGAGACCTGCTGCAGGCCGCGGACACCGCCATGTACGAGGCGAAGAACAACGGGCGCGGCAACTACTCCTTTTTCACGCCGGAACTTACCGATGCGACGCGCCAGCGGCAAAAGCTGGAATTCGACTTGCAGCACGCTCTGGCGCGAGACGAGTTTGTGCTGTACTACCAACCGCTGGTGGCAACAGATACGGGCGGTATAACGGGCGTGGAGGCACTGCTGCGGTGGCGCCATCCGGAACAGGGGATGATCTTCCCCAACCAGTTCGTTCCGCAGTTGGAAGAACTGGGCCTGATGTCCGAAGTAGGAAATTGGGTGCTAAGAACCGCATGCCTGCAAAACGCCGCGTGGCAGAAGGCCGGGCTGCCGCCGATCCGCATGATGGTGAATCTCTCGTCGACGCAGTTCTACCGGAGCAATATTGCGAGCAGCGTAGCTTGGGCGCTCTCTGAATCCGGCCTGGATCCGAAGTGGTTGGAACTGGAACTGACGGAATCGCTGATGCTCGACGACTCAGAGACGACGATCAAGATCATGCGCACGCTGAAGCGGCTGGGAGTGAGCCTTTCGCTGGACGATTTCGGCACTGGATGGTCCTCGCTATCGTATTTGAGCCGGTTCCCCATCGACCGCATCAAGATCGATCGTTCGTTCTTGCGCGACATCACGTCAGAGCCGACGGCGGAGGCGGTGGTGCGAAGCATCATCAATTTAGGCCGCGATCTTGGCCTTTCTTGCGTGGCCGAGGGCGTGGAAACGTCGGAGCAGCTTAACTACTTCAAGAAGCAGAACTGCGAAGAAGTGCAGGGATTCCTGTACAGCCCCGCAATCCCCGAAGCCGATTGCCGCGTGCTGCTTCGCGCCGGGAAAATGAACGTGCCAGGGACAGACTCCCTCCCATACGCCACGACGAGCGAGGTTTCCAGTTACTCGATCACGGCCGCATAGGACTGCGAAGTCATCCGGACGATTCCAAAGGCGCAATAAAGGACAAATAGGGTTGACAGCGGCCGAATCTGGCGCCGGCGCCGCGCCCGCGGCGGCCAGGCTGTGTGCGATGGATTGACTCGCAGTTGAATTAACGAATTCTGCAACGATAACATCCAACCTGAACGTGCGACGGCCAGTGCGCCGTGCACTGTGAAACGCCCAAGAAACGCTGCTGGTATTCTGGTATGGACACGACGGAATTGCTATAGGGTTTCAGGGGGCATGGGTCGTTATCCCACGGCCCTTAGGCCCTTTTCTCTTCGCAGCCGGATTGCGGCGCTCTCAAATTGGCGCGCGGCAGAGGACGGGCTGACGCAACACGCGGGACCAAGATGACAATGATGATTAAGACAAGGACAAATGATCGCCCGCCGGCCGCTGTCTCCACGCGCACGGTGTGGCTGGTCTTTGCTGTCCTCTGGGCCGCGATTTACTTTGCTTCGTTGTTCTCTCCGCCGCTGCTTGACGACGTGGATGCTTCGCATGCGCAAGCGGCGCAGCACATGGCCGAAAGCGGCGATCTGATCACCGCGAAGACCAACGGAATCCGTTACATTGAAAAACCTCCGCTGCCGTACTGGGCAGTGGCAGGGGCGTATAAGGTGTTCGGCGAAAATACCTTCGCCACTCATTTGCCGAATGCGCTGGCAATGCTGGGACTTGCGTGGCTGGCCTGGCTGTGGGGACGGCGAGCGTGGGGCGAACGAGCGGGGTTCTACACCGGGCTGGGCGTACTGACATCGGTGGGCGCATTTCTGTTTACGCGGTTCATCATTCCCGAGGCGATCCTCGCGCTGTTTCTACTGGTCGCCTTGTACGCGCTGATCGTGAGCCTGGAAGATAACCGGCCGGCGAGGATGTATTGGGCGTGGGCATGTGTGGCGCTGGCGCTGCTGACGAAGGGCTTGATTGCGCCGGTATTCTTTGGTGGCGCGGCGATTCCGTATTTGCTCCTGACCGGGCAATGGCGGCGGTGGAAGGCGCTGAAACCGGTGTCTGGGTTTCTCGTGTTTCTGGCGATCGGCGCGCCATGGCACATTCTTTGCGCTCTTCACAATCCCGACCAGGGACACCCGATGGGCAATCACCCCACAATTGGGAATGTTCACGGATTCCTTTATCAGTACTTCATCAATGAGCACGTGCTGCGCTTCTTTAACCTGCGCTACCCGCACGACTACAACAAAATGCCCGCGCTTTGGTACTGGCTGGGCGAACTCATCTGGATTTTTCCGTGGAGTCTTTTTCTTGGCGCGGTAGGGGCGATGGCCTGGAAGACAAGGCGCACATGGTTGAAGCACCTGCGGCACGATGCCGGCGACACCGTGGATTTTTATCTCGATCATGCCATGCGCGAGGACGTGGGCAGCTACGTGCAGCGCATAAAGTTCCGCACACGGACCATCTGGCTGCTGAGCCTGTACTCGGCGTGGACCCTGATTTTCTTTTCGATTTCGACCAATCAGGAATATTACACATTCATGGTGTGGCCCCCGCTGGTGATGCTGATCGCGGGCGTGATCGCAGATGTAGAAGAGAACGATGGCGTGGAAGGCGGCAAGCCTACGCTCTCAACAGCGTGGCTGACGGGCGCGCAGGCATTGTTTGCGGCGATCGGCGTGGCTGCGGCGGCGACGCTGGCGTGGGGATTGTGGACCTCGCGCAACCTGCCGTACGTGGCGGACATCGGAACGGTGCTGGCGCATCGCGGCGTGGGCGACTACACGCTGTCGATGTCGCACTTGTTCGATTTGACGGGCGAGTCATTTGCGGCGCTGCGCCTGCCGGCGGCGCTGGCCGCTTTCACGCTGCTGATTGGACCGATGGCTGGCTGGCTGCTGCGGCTGAAGAGGAATCACGTTGTTGCCACGTTGAGCGTGGCGCTTACGATGACAGTGTTTTTTGTGGCCGCGCACATCGCGTTTGCGCGGTTTGAGCCCATGCTGAGCTCAAAGCCAATGGCCGACACAATCATGAGCGACGGTACGGCGAACGACATCCTGATCATTTACGGCGAGCAGTCGTCGGGGTCATCGGTGATCTTTTACACGAACGACTTTTTCCGCGGAAGGCCGGCGATGCTGGTGCTGCCGCGATGCGGGCAGAACAGTGAGGGAACGACGCTGCTGTGGGGGTCGTGCTATCCCGATGCGCCGGACATCTATCTCAGCCACGCGAAACTGGCGGCGATATGGGGGACAGGCGAACGCAAGTGGATTTTCGCCGAGGATCCGGACCGGGAGAACGTTGAGACCGTGCTGGCCGGGCGGCTGTATGAAGTGCAAACGCTGGCCGACAAGACGTTGTGGACGGACCGGCCGGTGAAGTGAGAATCTTTCGACCATGAACGTCAGCCAGATCGCCGTTGACTGCCTGATTGGGCTTGGTGTCTTCGGCGTCGTGACCTCGACAATTTATAGCCTGATGGTTCTTGCGGGAGTGATGCGCTTCCGGCGCGGCGCGGGCGATTCGCACGGAGCGGCATTCGTGCCACCGGTGAGCGTGCTGAAGCCTGTGCACGGCAACGAGCCTGACCTGGAACAGAACCTGGCCAGCTTTTTCGAGCAAGATTATCCGGAGTTCGAAATTCTGTTCTGCGCGCGTCAGGAGAGCGACCTGGGCCTGGCCGCGGCGCGTCGAGTGATGGCCCGGTATCCGCATGTGAAGGCGCGCATTCTGGCCTGCGGTGAACCGCCGTGGCCAAATGCACGGACATTTTCGCTGGAGATCATGCGCCGCGAAGCGCAGCATCAAATCCTGGTGACAGCGGATAGCGACGTACGCGTGACGCCGGACTACCTGCGTGCGGTGGTGCAGCCGATGCGCAATCCGAAGGTAGGAATGGTAACCAGCCTCTATCGCGGGTGCACACGGCACGGACTGTGGGCGCAGCTTGAGGCGATGGGCATGAGCGTGGAAATGACCTCGGGCGTGCTGGTGGCCAACATGCTGGAGGGGATGAAGTTCGCGCTTGGGCCATCCATGGTGATGCGCCAGAGCACCGTGGCGAAGATCGGCGGCTACGAGAAGGTGGCCCAGTATTACGCCGATGACTTCGTGTTGGGCAATTGGACGGCGGGGGCCGGAGAAATCGTGGTGCTGTCGCATTATGTTGTCGAACACCATGTATTGAACGCCGCTTTCAAAAGCAGCATCGCGCATCAGCAGGGATGGGCGACGAGCACGCGCTTTTCGCGGCCGATGGGACACCTGGGCGAGGTACTGACCTATGCGGTTCCTTTTGGCTTGCTGGCGTGGGTTGGGCTGATGCTGAGCGGGCACTGGACTTGGGGAGTGGGACTGCTGGCGTTCACCATCGTGGATCGGGTGCTGCTTTGCCTCGTGGTTAGTAGCCTGGTGGTGCACGACCGCAAAGCGGTGCGCAGGGCGTGGCTCTACCCACTGCGCGACATGATGGGATTTATTTTCTGGGTGAGGAGCTACCTGGCCACCAGACGGCTGCGCTATCGAGGCGACCCGTACGAGTTGCTTCCCGAGGGCCGGCTGCGCAAATTAACGGAGTAGAAACCGGAGCCGCTATGGCTTGCGCGTTGCCGCGGGACGTGCGGGCGAAACCACAGGCTTGCGAATTGGGACGATAGCTGCGTTCGAGCCGGGCGCGGCCTGTTGGAAGCGAGCGAGCATTTCGGTGCGCACGTATTCAACGAAGCTCTGCATCTGACGATTCATCTCTTCCATGCGCTCGCGCATCTGCAGGATAATGGCGATACCCGCGATATTGACGCCGAGGTCGCGAGCGAGGTTGAGGATGAATTCGAGCCGCTCGAGATCCTCATCGGTATAAAGGCGTGTGTTGCCCTCGGTGCGCGAGGGCTTGAGCAGGCCTTCGCGCTCATAGAGGCGCAGAGTCTGCGGGTGGATCTCGTACATCTCGGCGACGGCCGAGATCATATAGGCGCCTTTGGATTTGCGTTTTGTGGCCATCGTATTTTCTCCAAACAGCCCAGCTGATCCAACTATGGCGTGTCTCTGCTTCCGCGTGAGTCTTACAGCTTGTCGAAGAGCGCTTTGCGCGGGTCGTCAGGGTTCAGCTTGGCGAGCTCGCGCATGATCTCGCGGCTGCGCTCGTCGTTCAGGTGCGGAACAGCAACCTCAACGGTGACAATTTCATCGCCGCGCTGGCCGGGATGCGAAGCGCTTTCAACGCCACGCTCCCGCATGCGCAGTTTTTGCCCGCTCTGCGTGCCGGGCGGAATCTTCAATTGGGCGCGGCCATCGATTGTGGGAACCTCGACCTTTGCGCCAAGGGCCGCTTCAGCCACCGTGATGGGAACGGTGATCTGAATGTCGTCGCCGGCGCGCGTGAAGACCGGATTGGGCCCTGTGCGCACGATGAGAAAAAGATCGCCGGCTGGACCGCCGTTGACACCGGCGTTGCCCTTGCCCTGAAGGCGGATGCGCTGGCCGTCGCGCGTGCCTGCCTTGATGCGGAATTCGACCGTTTCGGTGCGGGCAACTGTGCCCTCGCCGTGGCAAGTGGGACAGTCGTGTGAGATGTGGCCGGTGCCATTGCAGCGCGGGCAGGTGATGTTGAACTTCATGCGGCCGCCCATCTGTGTAACCTGGCCTGTGCCTTGGCACTCGGGGCACTCCGCGCTGCCGCCGACGTGCGCCTGGCCGTGGAAAGTGGGGCAGGTTTCCTGGCGGTTGATCTGGATGCGGGCCTGGCCACCGCGGATGGCGGTCCAAAAGTCGACCGTTGCCTGGTATTCAAGGTCGGTGCCGGGTTGCGGTCCGCGCGGCTGACGATGCTGCTGCGCGCCACCGAAGATGCCGGAAAAAATGTCTTTGAAGCTGCCTGAACCGCCGAAGGAGCCCGTGCCTCCCTGTGAGCCCATGTCGCCCTGAAAGCCGGAGAAATCGAAGCCCCCGAAATCAACAGGAGACTGGTGCTGGCCGCCGGAGCGCTGTTGACGCGCATAGGCCTCGGCCTGCGCAGGGTCTATTTGATCCGAGTAAAAGCCTACCTGGTCGTAGACCTTGCGCTTCTTCTCGTCCGAGAGCACGTCGTTGGCCTCGGAGATCTCTTTAAACTTTTCTTCGGCGCGCTTGTCGTTGGGATTGACGTCGGGATGGTACTTGCGCGCAGCTTTGCGAAAGGCCTTGCGAATCTCATCCGGCGTGGCCGTCTTCTTGACGCCCAGCGTTGCGTAATAGTCCTTGGTAGGGGTGGTGGCCATGGGTATTTTCTTATCTCAAGTGCGCTTCTAGTCGGCGTTGTGCGTTACTTTGCAAGCCATTTGCCAGCGAATCCAGTTGCACATCGGCAAAGTCCAATCGTGCCCAACTCAAAAGCTGGTTCCATCTTCCATCATAAGAAGGCGGGGTGGACGACGTGTGATCGCCCACCCCGTTGATCCTCGTGTTTGTCTGGATCCCTTCCCCGCCTTCGCAAAGCCGGGACGGGGCACCCAATTACTTCTTGTCGTCGACGTCGACGTATTCGGCGTCGATTACGCCTTCGTCTTTCTTCTGCTCCCCGGCAGGAGGCGCACCAGCGGAATCGCCGCCTGCAGGTCCCGTTTGCGACGAGCTGGCCTTGTACATGGCCTCGGCGAGTTTGTGGCTGGCCTGGGTGAGTTTGTCGTTCGCAGAGCGGAGTTCGGCCGTCGACGGCGTTCCTTCGAGCGTCTTTTTGGCGTCGGCAAGGGCCGCTTCGACATCGGTCTTGTCGGCCGCCTGCACTTTTTCGCCGGCGTCCTTGAGCATCTTCTCGATGTTGTAAACGAGGCCGTCGAGGGCGTTGCGAGCCTCAATCGATTCACGCTGCTCCTTATCTTCAGACGCGTGCGCTTCGGCTTCCTTGGCCATCTTCTCGATCTCTTCTTTCGAAAGGCCCGAACTCGAGGTGATGGTGATGCGCGTGTCCTTGCCGGTGGCGTTGTCCTTCGCGGTCACGTTGAGAATGCCGTTGGCATCGATGTCGAAAGTGACCTCGATTTGCGGAATGCCGCGCGGCGCGGGCATGATGCCGCCGAGCTTGAATTTGCCCAGGGTGCGGTTCTGCGCCGCCATGGGCCGCTCGCCCTGGAGGACGTGGACCTCGACTTCGGTCTGCGAATCGGCCGCCGTTGAGAAGGTCTCGGTCTTCTTGGTCGGGATGGTCGTGTTGCGCGGGATCATCGGTGTAGCCACGCCGCCCAGAGTCTCAATGGACAAGGTGAGCGGAGTAACGTCGAGAAGCAGAAGATCCTTGACGTCGCCGGTGAGCACGCCTGCCTGCACGGCGGCGCCGATGGCAACGACCTCATCGGGATTGACTCCGCGGTGCGGCTCTCTACCGAAGAGCTTCTTGACCAGTTCCTGAATGCGCGGCATGCGGGTCTGCCCGCCGACGAGAACGACTTCGTTGATCTGGCTGGTGGTGATGCCTGCGTCGGACAAAGCCTTCTTGCACGGCTCGACCGAGCGCTCGATGAGATCCTCGACCAACTGCTCCAGCTTGGCACGCGTGAGCTTGCGGACCAGGTGCTTGGGGCCGGAAGCATCGGCGGTGATAAAGGGCAGATTGATCTCGGTTTCGACGGTGGTCGAAAGCTCGATCTTGGCCTTTTCCGCGGCGTCTTTCAGGCGCTGCAGGGCCATCTCGTTTCCCTTCGAGGTGAGGTCGAGGCCGTGCTCGGTCTTGAACTCGCTGATGAGCCATTCGACGATGCGCTGATCGAGGTTGTCGCCGCCCAAGTGGGTGTCGCCGTTGGTCGATTTAACTTCGATCACACCTTCGCCGACTTCGAGGATGGAGATATCGAATGTGCCGCCGCCAAAGTCGTACACGGCGATGGTTTCGTCCTTCTTTTTGTCGAGGCCGTAGGCCAGAGCTGCCGCAGTGGGCTCGTTGACGATTCGCTTGACGTCGAGGCCGGCAATTCTGCCCGCGTCCTTGGTGGCCTGGCGTTGCGCGTCGTTGAAGTAGGCCGGAACAGTGATCACGGCCTCAGTGATCGTTTCGCCAAGATAAGCTTCAGCGCTCTTTTTGAGCTTTTGCAGGATCATCGCGGAAATTTCGGGCGGGGTGTACTCCTTGCCCTGGGCAATGACGCCGACATGGTCGCCCTGCTGGACCACCTTGAAGGGGACCATCTTCATCTCGTCATTGACCTCGTTGAAGCGGCGGCCCATGAAGCGCTTGATGGAGAAGATGGTGTTCTCAGGGTTGGTGATTGCCTGGCGCTTGGCCACCTGGCCGACCAGCCGTTCGCCGCTCTTTGTGAAGGCGACAATCGAGGGGGTAGTGCGCGCACCCTCTTCATTCGCAATGACTTTTGGTTCGCCGCCTTCCATGACGGCGACGCACGAGTTGGTCGTGCCGAGGTCAATTCCTATCATTTTAGCCATGTTTTTCCTACCTTTGGACTCAATCCAGCGCAGTCAGAATGGCAGATTGAGTGTACTGTTGTCAATTTATATGATGCGATTTTCCTCAGTTGGTTGCATCTTTTGGGAGTGCCTGAGCGAAATGGGAATTTCAGAAGGGTTTAGCGTCCGACAGCGGCCAGAGCAGCGGCGAGGGCTTCTTCCGGCTCAGGGCGGACGCGGAAGTCGGCGTAGGCCCGGGCGTAGAGGACGCGGCGGTCGCGGGCGAGGACATAGGTGGCAGGCAGGACCAGACGCCAGCTTTGGTCGCCATTCACGAAGGGAATGTTGACCAGAATGGAGCGGAAGTAGGCGCGGTGGTATTCGGGGATCGTGTAGGCGAGGCCGAACTGCTCGGCGAGGGCGCAGCCGGCGTCGGTGAGGACGGGAAAGGGCAGGCCGTGCTGGCCGACCATGAAGTCGCTTTGGCGGGCGGTTTGGGGGCCGATGGCGGCGAGCAGCGCGCCCGCCTCGCGGAGGGTCGGATAGAGGTCCCGCCAGGCCTCGAGCTCGGTGACGCAGTAAGCGCACCAGCGGCCGCGAAAGAAATTGAGGACAAGGGGCCCGAGGGCGAGAAGGTCGGCCGAGCGGACGGGGCGGCCGGAGGCGTCAGGGAGGGTGAATTCAGGGGCGATCGCGCCGACGGGGAGGATTTTGTCTTCAATGCCGGAGGCGAAGAGCTCTGCGACCGCGCGCTCACTGACCGCCATGCGCTCAGGCTGGACGAGGTTGCGTGTGTTGGCGGTGATTTCGTCGAGCTGGTCCTGGAGGACGGTCATGGAATTCTCAGGTTAACGCAGGTCTGGATTTCCGCGCGTGATTTCAGAGCGCGCAGATTCTTGTCGCGCAAAACTACCGCCCGAAGCGCTGCTTGGCGCCCATGCCGCTGAGGCCGCCGCGCATCATGCTCTTGGCGAGGCCGCCCTTGCCCACCTGCTTGAACATCTTGGCCATCTGCGCGTATTGGCGGAGGAGCTGGTTGACCTCTTGCACGCTGGTGCCGCTGCCGGCTGCGATCCGCTTGCGGCGGGTGCCCGAGATGATGTCGTGATTGCGTCGCTCCTTGGGCGTCATCGAGTTAATGATGGCCTCGAGGCGGACGAATTGCTTTTCGTCGATTTGGCCGGCGGCCTGCTGCATGCCAGCGAAGGGGCCGACCGAGGGCAGCATCTTCAAAATCGACTCCATGGAGCCGAGCTTCTTGATTTGCTGGAGCTGGTCGCGAAAGTCTTCGAGCGAGAAGCCGTCGCCGAGAAGAGCTTTCTTGGCCAGTTCCTCGGACTTTTTGCGGTCGAGCGTGGATTCGGCCTTCTCGATGAGCGAGAGCATGTCGCCCATGCCGAGGATGCGGCCGACGATGCGGTCGGGATGAAACGGCTCGAAGGCATCGGGCTTTTCTCCGACGCCGATGAATTTGATGGGCTGGCCGGTGACATGGCGGATGGAGAGCGCCGCGCCGCCGCGGGCATCGCCGTCCATTTTTGTCAGGACCACGCCCGTCAATCCAAGGCGTGAATGAAAGTCCTGCGCAGAGTTGACGGCGTCCTGGCCGGTCATGGCGTCGGCGACGAAGAGAATCTCCTGTGGCGAGAGAAGCTTTTTGAGGCTCTCCATCTCGGCCATCAGGTCTTCGTCGATGTGCAGGCGGCCTGCGGTATCAACGATCAGCGTGTCGCAGCCCATGATGACGGCTTCGCGGCGGGCTTCCTTTGCCAGGCGCTCGACGAGAACGGAGCCGGCAGGCTCGCCTTTCTGGTCGCCCTCATAGAGGCGTGCTTCGACCTGCTTGGCGACGATTTTGAGCTGCTCGCGCGCGGCGGGGCGATAGACGTCGACCGAGACAAGCATGGGACGGTGGCCGCCCTTTTTGAGCCAGGCGGCGAGCTTACCGGAAGTCGTGGTTTTGCCCGAGCCTTGCAACCCGGCCATGAGAATGACGGTGGGCGGCTTGGAAGCGAAGTTGAAGCGAGCGGTGTCGCGGCCGAGGAGAGCGATCAGCTCGTCGCGAACGATCTTGATGACTTGCTCGGAAGGCGAGAGCGCGGTAAGGACTTCGGATCCGACGGCTTTCTGGCGGATGTGCTCGATGAGGTCTGTGACGACCTTGAGGTTGACGTCGGCCTCAAGCAGGGCGACACGGATCTCGCGCAGGGCTTCGGCGATGTTCTCTTCAGTGAGCGTGCCCTGCCCGCGAAGGTTTTTAAAGGCGCGCTGTAGTTTGTCGGTTAGGTTCTCAAACATGGGTCTCTTTGAGTGTATCGGATGGGAGATTGCGCGGAAATGCCTGCGATTTCCCGCGGGTTTATCGCCGATTGAATGCGGGGAAAACTCTAATCGTGCTGAGCGCTCCGCCTGGCGAGAAATCCCCGCGAATGCGAACGGTTGCGCGTATACTTGCGCATACCTGCCCTCGATGCCGTCCCCGGCACGCTGACCGGCCCCAGCAAGGACGGTCTTGAAGTTCACCTACTCTAACCGACAAACGAACAGAGAAAGAGACCTGCATGAAGAAGTTCGCAACAGCGATCGTGCTTCTGATGTCCATGGCGGCTGCAGCATGTAAAGCAGCGCCGTCGAACCTTTTGATTGGAACCTGGACAGTCGACAGGAGCGGCGTCGCTCCCAACCCCGGTTGCGCGGAACCGCTGACGTTTGGCGAGAAGACGCGCACGGAACCCGATGTGAATGGCCAGAGCAACACGATTCCCGTTACGTACGTGGCGGGGGAATCCACAACATTTCCGACAGTAGTCTATGTGATGACCGATGCCGGAATTGAGTTTCACACGACGTTTCGGTTCCTGAGCAAGGACAAGATGGTTATGGATACGGCCGCGCAGTGCCCTTATGTGAGGCGATAGAGCGCATAGACGTACTGAGTTGCCGGCGGCAGAAACAAGGGGCGGTTGGGGTGCGTAACAAACCAGCAGGACGTTCAGCCGGCAATGCGGAAGATCATGGGTCCCAAATATGAAAGGTCGGGTTTGTAGAAGGGCTCATTGTGGCCCATGCCGTGAAGCAGGGGCAACTCAGAGTTTCCACCACACAAGGAGACGATCTCGCGAGCCATTTCGACAGGGAAGAAGCGGTCTACTGTTGAATGGACAACCAGTACAGGCAGCTTGCAGTTGGGCAGGGATGCTGCCGCGTCCCAGATGGGCGGGACAGGCGCGGAAAGGAATGCCGGCAGCGCGACCGGCAGCGCGGAGCGGCGAATGGAAGAAAAATCAAGGGTCTGGGGGACGGTCTTGAAGCGGATTTTGATTTGCGCGAGTTTGTTTTTGGTTGCAGCAGCAGCGTGGGCCTCGAATTCGACGATGCCGGATGGCACCGAGTTTCCGGTGTGGGAAGTTCCGCTGCATTTCACAAAGACTTACTACGTAGATTGCCAGGCCAAGAATGCGGACGACAATGGGCCGGGTACGCAGGCGCGTCCGTTCCGCACGATTAACCGGGCGGCGCAAGTGTTGCAGCCGGGCGAGCGGGTGGTGATTGCCGAGGGCGTTTATCGCGAGTTCGTGAGGCCTGCGCGTGGCGGGACCGGTCCGGACGCAATGATCAGCTATGAGGCTGCGCCGGGAGCCAAGGTTGTGATCAAGGGATCGCGCGTGGTGACGGACTGGCATCCGAGCGAGGGTTGGAATTTTGGATTCGACCCGAAAACGCATGAGCCAGTGAAGGCGTGGGAACTGCATCTCGATCCGTCGCTGTTCCCGGACGCCTACAACCCATTCGAAGTTGACAACGTGCTGGGGAACAAGACCTGGCTCCGCTACGCCGAGGACAACATGGGCACGTATTTCCGGCGCCGCGGGTTGGTGTTTGTCGACGGCCATCCTCTGGAACCGGTGGAAACATCCGCCCAACTTGCCGGGCCGCCGCAGCGTTCGATGAACTACTTCACCGATATCCGCTGGACCCCGCTCTTCGATGAGTTTCAGCCCGTTGCGGGAAAGGTGTGGGTTGAGATGAACGGCTTGACGCTGCACATCCGGCTTGCCAACGACGACGATCCATCGAAGCACACAATCGAAATCACCACGCAGGAGCAGATTTTCTCGCCGGCCGAGCGCTATCAATCGTACATTCGCGTGAAAGGAATCACGTTTGAACAGGCGGGCAACGGTTTCCCGGTTCCACAGCGCGGAATGGTCTCGACGAATCGCGGCAACCACTTCATTTTCGAGGACGACACTTTCGAGTGGGCCAACAGCGTGGGGCTCGACATTGGAAACGAGGACTGGGGCGCGTCGCGACCGCCGCAGCCGGTTGGCTTCGATGTGGTGCGCGGAAACACCTTCCGCTATTGCGGCATTGAGGGCCTGGGCGGCACCGGCGGCCCGCAGTCCACGCTGGTGGAGAAGAATCTCTTCGAGTGGATCGGATGGCAGAATGCCGCGATGATGTCGGAATCGGGCGGCACCAAGATGCACCAGGCCAAGAATCTCTTGTTCCGCAATAACGTGGTGCGGCACATCCGGCACGCAAACGGCATCTGGCTGGATATCGCCAACGCCAATGTGCGGATCACGGGCAACGTGTTCGCGGATATTCCGGGAGACGTGAACCCGCATGCGGTGCACATTGAAGGCAGCGATGAGCTGAACCAGATTGACAACAACATCTTTTCGCATCTGACGGGCGGCATCCTGATCCGCGACACGAACAACGTGATCATTGCGTACAACCTGTTCCTGGATTGCGCGGAAGTATGCGTTGATACGGTGTCGGGAATCAATGGGCCGCGCCCGGTGGGCGGGCACACCAACGATGTGCACAACCTGATGGTGCACGACAATGTGTTCTACGGCATCGGGCGTTCCGCGATTGAGTTCAACAACGGCAAAAACGATGCGGACGGGAATGTCTATCCGAATTCGGCGGGGCCGAGGCCGTTTATGCAGCCGTTTCTCCGCGTTAAAACGCCAGAACCGCCCGAATGGGATGACCTGAAATCGTGGCGTGAGCAGCGCGGGTGGGACATGAACGGAACGATGGCCGATATTACAGCCGCTCTGGACCCGGACACTCTGCAACTGACCATGACGGTGAAAGGCGACGTTAAGCCGGCAGCCCCGTATAAAGCGATCGATGCGGATTTCTTCGGGAAGACGATCCACGGCGACCGGGTGGCGGGGCCCTTTGCGGACCTGCTGACGGCGAGCGGCCTGCGTTCGGTCGATCCGCGGTAGGGGCAGCGCTAGGGTGCATTCCGGCAGGTGGGTTTGTGTTTCGTGGTCTCCCACTTATCCACGATAAAACTGTGGATGAATGGGGCACAGAGGTTCTCGGTTATTTCATGACCGGGCCACCAGCGACCCTCATTCGAGGGACAGTTGAGGTTTTGAAAAACTTAGAGTGCGGAACCCGCCGTTCCATCTGGTTACTAGACTGAACTGAAGGAGTAGACGATGGCCGACGGACGAGAGGAGCGCGAAGAGGAGCGAAAGCGGCGGGAACTGGAAGAGCGCGACAAAAGTAAGGATCGGCTCGACGGGGATTATGCGAATCGGGATCGCAACGATGAGTCGAAGCCAGAGCGGGGTGGGTCGTAGCTGCGGTGGCTCGCGCCCCACTATTTGCCAAGCCACGAGATGATGGGGCCCCAGTATGAGAGTTCGGGTTTGTAGAAAGGCTCCTTGTGGCCGATGCCGTGCACGAGGAGCAACTCAGCGTTTCCGCCACACGAGGAGGCGATGTCGCGCGCCATTTCGACGGGAAAGAGGCCGTCTCCTGTTGAATGGACGACCAGGACAGGCAGCTTGCAGTTGGGCAAGGATGCTGCCGCATCCCAGATGGGCGGAACAAGCGGGGAAAGAAATGCGGGGATGCCTGCGGCACGAGCCGCGGCGCGGAACGATGAGAAGCCCGCACAGAGGACCAGGCGGTCGGCGTTGACTCGATCGACGATTGCCGGGATAACGCCGGTCCCTAGCGAGAACCCGAGGAGCGTGGCGGGGCCGGACGGCGCCAAACGTTTTAGAAGTTGGAACGCGGAGACTGCATCCTGCTCACATTGGGTCCAGCTTGGGCGTCCAGTGCTGCGGCCGTAACCGGAGTAATCGAAGACGAGGGAGGAGATCCCAACGTCTGCGAAGAAGCGCTGGATGGGAAACCACTGCGTGGCAACTTCGCCAATTCCGTGACAGATGAGCACGGAGGCTCGCGCGGGTTGAGCGACTGGCTCGACGAACACTGCATCGAGAACGCTGTTTCCGCTGGGGATTGAATGTCGTGAGGCAAGTAGATTTGGCGCTTGGAGCGGCCAGGCTGGGATGGTGCGAAAGAGCCTGTCATAGAGCCAAATGATGCGACTGGCGCATTGCAAGGTGATCGTAAAGGACGGCCGGTGAGACCACATTGCTAATGAACTCCTGAAAACCCTACTGCGTGCTGTCCCACCCTAATTGCGGAAAGGAGCGCAGGGGATGGACCAACGGTGGCTATCGGTTCGGCAGGAAGTGTCCAATCACCGCCAAAATGAACAAAGGACCTCCGGCGACGACGGCGATCCAGTTCCAGACGCCGAAGCGGAAGTTTGGATCGTGCCCGGGCGCCACCACTGCATTGATGCGGTTCACGTACGACTGGATGGGAAGAAGGAAGGCCACGTTGAGAAACCCAATTAGATCAAGTGGCGCTGGCAGCCTCCAAGAAAGGGCCGTGAGAACGAAGCAAATCGCAAGAATACCGATCGACGGGGCCGGAATGACACCACGGTTGATTCCGGCCAGCTTGATTCTTATGAAGCATGGATAGCAATAAAGAATAAGGAAGAATGCTCTCAAAGAGGGCGTGATTTCACGCTCTCCGCTGACCCGAATTCGGTTCCAATTGCGCCAGAACCAATAGATTATGTAGAGCCCAAACGTGCAGGTTGAAAGCACTGCCAGTTTGCGCAGCGAAACAGCAAAGAACGGGGGCACTGCCGGCGGAGAGTTGACTGAAACAACCTGAGGTTGCGGCGTCGCGGGAGGGGACGAGTCTTTCGGCAGGGGCGTCTCGCAATAGGGGCACTCATCAATTGAGTCGGAGACGCTTTGCGCACATTTCGGGCAGTTAATAAACCCCATCAAACACCCCAGGTTCTCTTTGAAGATGGCGGTAGGATGCCCTGATCAAGCTTCAAAGTCAAGCGACTGCAAGCGGGCAAGAAACTTCTATTCCACCGGCGCAACGATGTATTGCTCGAGCTTTCCATCGGCATAGGTGTAGGTGGTGAGCACGAGGCGGCGGCCGGGATAGGTGATGTCGAAAGCGCGGAAGGTCATGCCGCCGCGGAGTTCTTCATTCGTCTGGCGCAGGTTAAGCGGCTCGCCGAGCGGAGCGAGACTGGACTGGAAGTCGGAGACGGCCTGCGGCGTGAAGTAGTCGCTGAGGTTGGGTGCGAGGAGCGAGCGGTCGATACGGCCTTGCTGCAGGCCGCGGAAAATGTCGAGGGCTTGCTGCTCAGGAGCACTGAGCGGGTAGCCGGCGACGAGTGGCGCGACGAGGGTTGCGATGGTGGAAGCGGCGCCGACGGCGTCCTGGTTTGTGAGGACGGCTACGGCGGCGCCGTCGTCGATGAGGACTTCATTGTCAGAGACGAAGCCGGAGACCTCGCCCGAGTGTTCGATGGAGCGATGGCGGTCGCGATCGCGAACTTCGACGCCGAGGCCGTATTCAGTGCCCTTGCCGTCTTTCAACCTCATCTCAGTGAACATTTGTTTGTAGCTCTCTGGTTTCAGAATTGATTGCGCAATAAGGCTTTCGTCCCAGAGAGCAAGGTCGTGGGCCGTCATTGCGAGTTCGCCGGCGGCGAACATCCACCCTGCCCCTTCTTTAGGCGCGGGGAGCAGTGGACCCAATGCATGGCGATAGTAGGCCGCGGCGTCTGGAGGCATGAGCTGGCTCGCGTCCGAGTTCCAGACGGAGGTCATGCCGAGCGGACGGAAGATGTGTTCGGTCAGGAATTGAAAGAGCGGCTCGCCGGAGACAATTTCGACGATGCGGCCGGCGATGACGTAGTTGGTGTTCGAGTACTGCCACTGAGTTCCGGGATCGAAATCGAGCGGTTTTTTGGCCCAGGTGTCGAGGATCTGCTGCGCGGTTTCGGGCTGGAGCATGGGGGTCATGACGTAGTCTTCCGGCCAGTAGTCCTGATAGCCGGAGGTGTGGGCGAGAACCTGGCGAATCGTGACGTCGTTGCCGCGCGTGAGGCCGGGAATGAATTTGGCGACGGGATCGTCGATGTTGAGCTTGCCCTGCTCCTGAAGTATGAGGATGGCAGCGGCGGTGAACTGCTTGGAGATGGAGCCGATGGAGTAGCGCATGCCGGGCGTGGCGGGGACTGCGGGGGCGGAATCTGTGGCGAGGCGCGCATTGCCGTAGGCGTGGGTGTAGACAAGCTTGCCGCGCTGGACAACGGCGACGGAAGCTGAAGGAACGCTGGTGGCTTCGAGTACCTGCACGGCGATGCGATCGATGCGGCTGCGGAGGTCGGGCAAGAGGTTGTCGACTTCCTGGTTGGGGGTTTGATTGGGGGACTGGCCCGGGACGCGCAGAGCCGCAAGCGTCAGCAGCAAAATCGACAGGGTTGCAGAACGCGAAGACCTTCGGAGCCGATGCATGGGAGTCGTTTCCTCTTGTTCAGAATAGAGCGCCGGGGGCCCGACAGAGCAATGAGGCCCGCGCACATACGATAGCCTGTGCAGAGGCAAGGCGCGGAAGAACGGGCGCGGATGCCTGGGCGCATATAAATTCGCCGGATGCGAGAATGGAACGGCTGGACAAAGATGCAAAGACTGATTGAGGGACATAAGAAGTTTCTCGCCGAGGTGTTTCCGGCAAGGAAGAGCCACTTTCATCTGTTGGCGGAGGGTCAGGCGCCGGAGTGGCTGTTCATTACCTGCGCGGATTCGCGCGTGCTGCCGGACCTGATCCTGGGGACTGAGCCGGGGGATCTGTTCATTTCGCGCAGCATCGGGAACGTGGTGCCAAAACCGAGTGACGATGTGGACGGGGTGACGGCGACGATTGAGTATGCGGTGGAAGTGCTGAAGGTGCGGCACATCATCGTGTGTGGGCATTCGGATTGCGGTGCGCTAAAGGCTGCGCTCGACCGGAAGAGCCTGGAAAATCTGCCCAAGGCGCGGCGCTGGCTGGAGCATGTGGCGGCAGCGTTCGCGTACCGGCAGCCGCTGAATCCGGCCGATGGCGAGAGCGCGGAGCTGGCGTCGCTGATCCGGGGCAATGTAGTGGCGCAACTGAAGAACCTGCAGGCGCAGTTGCCGGTGAAGAGTGCGATGGCGGAGCGCAGGCTGACAGTGCACGGGTGGTACTACGATATTTTGACGGGACGGATCGAGGAGTACGACGAGGGGCAGAAGAAGTTTGTGGGTCTGGCGGGTTAGCCGCTTCCCTGCCCAGTTGGACCGGAATGGAGAGATGCAGGCAGGGTCCGACGGCTGAATTTGCGATTCTCCTTCGCCGCCGGCAAGCCGGGGAAATCGCGAAAACCCAACTCCCCTGCCCGACCGTTGAGCGCGAGAACCTGCGACCGCAGGTGCAGGCGTTCACAGGAGTATGAGGCGCTGGAATTGCAGGCGGTTGCTTTTACCGGCGCTCAGTGCGCGCCAGGCGGAGCTTCGGTGTGGCTGGGCGGCTTGGTGAAGAGCCAGGCACAGGCGGCGCAGATGAGGGCCAGGACGGCCGTCCAGCGGAAGACATCGACATAGGCGAGTTGGGCGGCCTGCTGCTGCATGAGGCCGTAAATCAGTCCGTAGGAGCCCGGACGCGCGTTCGCAGGACCAATGCGATGGCCAAGATACGTGGCGATGATGGCGGACTTCTGCTGCAGCACGGCTGAGCTGGGAGAGAGATTCGCGCCCAGTTCGGTCTGATGCAATGCGGCGCGGCGGATGATCGCGGTGGTTGCCATGGCAATTCCGATTGATCCACCAATGTTACGCAGCATGTTGAAGAGGCCGGTGGCGTTGCCCATCTCGTTCCGTGAGATGGTGCGGGTAGACAAAGTGGCCAGCGGCACGAAGACGAAACTGAGCGCGAAGCCGGTGAGCAGGATGGGAAAGAGCAGCGTGTAGGGGCCGATGTCGAGGTTGACCTCGCCGAAGATGTAGGCGCAGACGGCGAAGCCAAGGAAGCCGGCGCAGAGCAGCTTGCGGTTGTCTATGCGGGAACCCAGAATACCGATGATGGGCGAGCCAATGAAGGAGCCGACGCCGCGGGGAAAGACGACGAGACCCGCGGTGAATGCGGTGTAGCCCAGAATCTCCTGATAGTAGAGCGGAAGAATCGCGATGGTGATGTAGATGCACATGCCGAGCATGGCAATCATGAGGCAGCCAGTTCGGAAGTTGGGGTTCTTGAGGATGTGCAGATCGACGAGGCCTTTGGGATGGGTCCAGGAGTGCCAGATCCACAGCAAGAGCGCGATGATGAGCGCCGCCACCGCCCAGCGAACCCATACGGCGCCGAACCAATCGTCCTCCTGGCCTTTGTCGAGGACAATTTGGAGGCAGCCGGTCCAAACAACGAGAAGGCCGAAGCCGATGTTGTCGAATGCGCCGACTTTTGCGTTCTTGATGTAGGGCGGGTCGTGGACGAAGCGGCTGATCATGATGACGGCAAGGATGCCTACGGGAATGTTGATGTAGAAGGCGTAGCGCCAGCTGAATGTGTCGGTGAGCCAGCCGCCTAATGTGGGGCCAAGGACTGGAGCACAAACGATTCCGAGCCCATAAGCGGCCATGGCTTTGGAACGATCCCTGAGGGAGAAGCTCTCAAGAAGGATGGATTGCGAGAGCGGCTGCAATGCGCCGCCGCCCGCGCCCTGGAGCACGCGCGCGAGGAGAATGATAGCCAGCGATGGGGCCGCTCCGCAGAAAAACGAGGCGATGGTGAAGAGGATGACGCAGGTGAGCAGGAAGCGCTTGCGGCCGAAGCGGCGTGCGAACCAATTCGAGGCGGGCAGAATGACTGCGTTGGCCACCAGGTAGCTGGTGAGCACCCAAGTGGCCTCGGAGTTAGAGGCAGACAGCGAGCCGGCGATGTAGGGCAGCGCCACCGAGGCGATGGCGGTGTCAAGCACCTCCATGAAGGTGGGAAGCATGACCGAGACGGTGACCAGCCACGGGTTAACGCCCTGGGTGAGCGGGTAGCGAGCTTGAGCGGCGGCCGTGGTCATGCAGGGAGACCCTCATGAGGGTAAACGATGGCCGAGTTTGCCGCTTGTGACGCGGACCACCGCGAGGCTGGCGGCGCTCGCTTTAGCTTCGGAATGTGGGCAGTGTGATCTGGCTCAGCTTGACACAATCGGCCCCGCCCTTGATGCTGAACAGTTCCGGTTGTTCAGGCGATGGCTCGAGGAGGACTCCCCGGTGATGCAGGTTCGCGTCTTTTATCACGACAAGTGCTTTGACGGAGCTTGCTCAGCCTCGCTGTTCACGCGCTTTCACCAGGAGTGCATCACCCGCGATGCGAGTTACGAGTATCACGGGCTGGTTCACCGGGCGGGGGCTCTCTTCGACGAGAGCGAGTTTACAGGCGACGAAAATGCCATCGTAGACTTCAAATATTCTGCTTCGCCGCGCATCACGTGGTGGTTCGATCACCACCAATCGGCATTCCTGACGCCGGAGGATCACGAAAGCTTTCTCGCCTGCCAGCGCGATCCGAGTTGCGGGGCTCGGAAGTTTTTCGATCCGAACTACACTTCGTGCACGAGCTTTCTTGCGCACATCGCCAAGACGCGGTATGGATTCGATACGGCGCCCGTCGCGGAGCTGATTCATTGGGCCGACATCGTGGACGGCGCAAAGTATGAGAGCCCCGAAGCGGCTGTGGAGATGGCCGAACCGGCGATGAAGCTGACGCTGATCATCGAGGCCACCGAGGATCCGGGATTCATTCCGCGACTGATTCCGATGCTGACAAAGATGCCGCTGGCAGAGATTCTGGATCAGCCGTTTGTGGCGCCGCTTCTGCCGCCACTGATGAAACGCCATGAAGAGGCGCTGGAACTGATTCGCAGCCGGGCGGAATACCGCGACGGAACGATCTTCTTCGACATCACGGACCATCCGACAGAAGGATTCAACAAGTTCATCCCGTACTACCTTTACCCGCAGGCGACCTACTCGATCGGGCTATCGAAGTCGAGTTTCAGGACGAAGGTGGCGGTGGGATCGAATCCCTGGACCAAGATCGACCCTGCGAAGTTGGTGAACCTGGCGCAGATTTGCGAACGCTACGGTGGGGGCGGGCACGCGCGGGTGGGGGCGATCAGCTTTCCGCCGGACAAGGAAGCAGAGGCGCGCGCGGCGGCGAAGGAGATTGTGGCGGAGCTGCGGGCGACAAAGCCTGAAGACTAGTTTGCTCCTGGTTGGATAGGCACAATGGCCGATTTTCTCTTCGCCTACGGCACGCTTCAGCCCGGACTTGTCCCGGCAACGATGTCTGAGGTCGCCGCTAAGCTCACCCCGATCGGCACGGGCTTTGTACGCGGCGTGCTCTACAACCTCGGTCGCTACCCGGGAGCCGTGGCCGATGCGAATTCGCAAACTCGAATTATGGGTAGCGTACTTAAGCTTCCGCCTGATGCCGGTGTTCTCGCGCTGCTCGACGCCTATGAAGGGTTTGATCCTGAATCTCCGGAAACCAGCGAATATATTCGCGAACGCCAAATGGTGGAATTGGCCGATGGCGGTACGCTGGCGTGCTGGTTCTACCGCTACAACCTGCCAGCGAGCGCGTCGCAAATCATCGAGGGCGGGGCTTGGCGGGAGTAAATCAGCGCGGCATGCGGTCGTCGCCAAACGGGAACTGAGGGCTGACCGCTGAAAGCTGTCTCTTACAGCCCCAGGTCGCTCGCCCGCTTTTTCATCGCCTCGATGCAGAAGGCGATGTGGGTGTCGAGGTCGACGCCGAGCTCGGCTGCGCCCTGGATGATGTCTTCGCGGTGGACGCCGCGGGCGAAGGCTTTGTCTTTCAATTTCTTCTTTACGCTCGCGACTTCAACGTCCGCGATGGATTTAGTCGGCTTGACCAGGGCGCAGGCAGTGAGAAATCCGGCTAGCTCGTCACAAGCGAATAGGACTTTGGCGAGGTGCGTGGCGCGCGGCACTCCGGAATAAAGCGCGTGACCAAGGATGGCGGTGCGGAGCTCCTCGGGCCAGCCCAGACGCTCCAGCTCACGTACGCCGACGAACGGATGCTCTTCGGGGGTGGGGTGGCGCTCGTAGTCGAAGTCGTGAAGAAGGGCTGTCGTTGAGTAGAGCTCGACGAGGCCCATGCGCGCGTCGCCCTCCAGTGCGAGGCTGGAGGCTTCCTGCTCGCCATAAGCCACTACGCAGGCTTCAACGGCAAGCGCGTGTTTACGAAGACTTTCGCTCTGGGTCCAATCGGTAAGAAGCCGCCAAGCGTACTCGCGGCTAAAGGTCGAGTTGCCTGTCATTTAGAAACTCCTGTTGATCAGCGTGGTTCGCGTTTTGTCGGGTTTCCTAGGGTCTCATGCCGCTTTTTTCGGTTTGACCCTGAATTTCTACTTGACAATTATGGTTCATTCGTAGAAAGTAGCACCAATCAAGGTGCAGCGATGCACCTGGAGTCCCACGCTCTGGCACTCCGCGCATCCCTAAATGGCAACTTCAATCGTTAGCGTGGAATCACGCGAAGTGGTGCGGTGTGAATACTGCAGGTTGATGCAGTATAGAACCACCAACTCTCTCTGCCGAAAATGCCACAAGCCCCTCGACATCGAGGAGCCGGTGTTTCTAGCCCCGCGACTTGTCACCAGCCAACCTGTCCCGGTAAGCGGCGGCGCGGGCATGCAAGTGGCTTCGCAAGTGCGCGAATTGCGCAGGGCGCGCCACTTGAGCCAGCGGCAATTGGCGGGGAGGATGCAGGTACCGCGCACCTACATCTCGAAGATCGAGAATGGCAAGGCGATTCCGACGCTGGGATCGTTGGAACGGCTGGCCACGGCACTTGGCGTAGAGATACGTCAACTGGTCCGCGATGAGCGGAGCCGCCGCGACGAAGAGGTCGAATCGATCTTGAACGACCCGTTCCTGGCCGAAGTTGCCGAGCTGTTGCCGCATCTTGATTCGCTGCACCGGACGCTTTTCTTCGGCGCAGTGAGGGACGCGTCGACAGGCCGGCGCCGCACCGCGTAGAGCCCTGCCACGGCAAGCGCATTGCGCAATGGAAAGCTGCGGGCGCGGTTCCAGTCGCGGACGGCAAGCTGGGCCTGAGCGGCGACTGGCATGCCGCGTCTTCGAAACCCTCCGGAGACCCGTTTCGGCGGGACTCCGGACGCATTCGATGCGCTGGCGTAAGCGGTGGCGTGGCACTGCATTGCAGAATTCCCTAAAATGCATTACGGTCGATGGTGGGACTCCCCGGATCCGGCCGCAAGTATCCCGCATGCCGGCGGGAATTTCGTTCACGCAATCAGAGGCATCTAAGCCACCGAGCGTGAACTCAGCAGGCGACCCTTCGGGATGCTATCCGGGCCTTCGCGTGGAAAGCACAAATGCGAACTACAGTCGATTCTTTGTCTTTACCTCCCCCATTGCGCATCGATGAACTGAGCCCGGAGGAGCGCGCCGTTTACGCGACGCTGAAGCCGGAGTGCCTGCCACGGCATGTTGCGATCATCATGGATGGCAATGGCCGGTGGGCGGGCCGACGCTCGCTCAAGCGCTTTGTGGGACATCAGCAAGGGGCAAAGTCCGTGCAACTGGTGACGGAAACGGCTTCCCGCATCGGCCTGCCCTGGCTGACTCTCTACGCTTTCTCTCTCGAAAACAATTTGCGGCGGCCTCGCGCCGAAGTCAGCTTCCTGATGCGCTTGTTGAAGACCTACCTGGAGAGCAACGTCGAGAGGATGGGAATCAACAACGTTCGCTTCCGATCCATTGGCCGGATCCATGAATTGGCGCCGGACGTCCAGGACAAGATCCGATGGGTTGAAGAGGCAACAGCTAATAACACTGGCACCACGATGACGCTGGCCCTGAACTACGGCGGAAGATCGGAGTTGTTGGACTCCTTTCGCGGGCTGATGGCGGAGCTGAAACACAAACATTTGAGCCCCGATCACGTGACAGAAGAAGACATTCACCGCCATCTCTACACGGCGCACATGCCCGATCCGGATTTGCTCATCCGTACTTCGGGGGAGCAGCGGATTTCGAACTTCCTGCTGTGGCAGATCGCCTATACCGAGATCTTCGTCACAGAGCGGTACTGGCCGGACTTCAGGGGAATTCATTTGTTGGAGGCCATCGCGGACTTCCAGCGCCGGGAACGCCGCTATGGCGGGATCGGCGAGGATGGCGGCGAAGTGGAAGAGAACCCCGACCAAATCAGGATCGCGGTGAGCTAGTCGCTCCTGGTGATTCCAGCCGGTGATTCTGCAGAAATCAGAATCCAAAGTGTTTGGGGAATCCTGCCCGAAAATCTTCAGTAACCAAGGCTTGGCGGGCTCGGCGGTGTATTCTCAACGCTGAATGAAACGCGTCCTTACCGCTCTGGTTCTGATTCCGATTGTTCTTGTTCTGGTGTTTCTCGGGCCGCGTTGGCAATGGCTGTTCACGCTGGCCGTTGCGGCGGTTGCCGCGCTGGCAGGGTGGGAGTACATGGACCTGAGCCGGCGCTGCGGTGCGAACCCGCCGCGCATTGCAACCATGGTGGCGCTTCTGGCGCTCTTTGCAGTGAACTTTGAGTGGCCCGACCTGACGCCCGCCCTGTTTGGAATTCTCGGCCTTGGCCTGCTGGTTTATTGCACTTTCTTCAAGCCGGTTGCGGAAACCATTGCCGATGCATCGGCGTCGATCTTCTGCCTGCTCTACACCGGTCTTACCCTGATCGCTCTGCCGTCACTTCGAGAACAGGCCAACGGTCCCTCTTTGGTGGTGTTCCTGCTCTGCGTGGTTTGGTCGGGAGATACAGCAGCTTACTATGCAGGGCGCGCGTGGGGCCGGCACAAGATGGCGCCCTCACTGAGCCCGGGCAAGACCTGGGAAGGTGCGATCGCTTCGGTGGCGGGGAGCGTGGTGATAGCAGCGGTTCTTGCGAGCCTGGCGACGATGATGCAGGAACCGTCGAACTCGGCCATGGTTTCCTGGCTGGAACGCACGTTCCCATCGGCAGTCCTTTCCTATCCCGACGAACTCTGGTACTGGGTGGGACTGGCCGTAGTGATCAACGTGGCAGCACAGGTAGGCGATCTGGCGGAGTCGGCGCTGAAACGATCAGCCGGGGTGAAGGATTCCGGCAACCTGCTGCCTGGGCATGGCGGGATGCTGGACCGGATTGACGCGCTCCTTCTGGCCGGCCCGGTGCTCTGGTACGCGCAAGTGATTCACCAAAGGTTCTAGAATAGCTTCTAGCTGCTAGCTTTCAGCCTCCAGCTCATTCCTGGAAATGCGAACGGCCGGACTCTGTTCACGAGTTCTCCGGCACGCCCGATTCCAGACTTTGCGTGCGCAAGCGTCGACACAAGGCAATTGCACTGACTCGAATTGGCTGGAAGCTAAAAGCTAGAAGCTAGAGGCTGTTTTTGAAGAGACTCGCCATTCTCGGTTCGACCGGCTCCATCGGGCAAAGCACCCTCTCCATTGTTGAGCAGTTTCCAGAGCGCTACCAAGTGGCCGCGCTGGCGGCGGGCCGTAATGTGGACGAGGCTTTTGCGCAAGCTGTCCGATGGAGGCCGCACATGGTGTCGCTGGCGACGGAGTCTTTGGCTGGTGAGCTGACGGCGCGGTTGCGGAAAGCCGGAGTAACGGGAGTTGAGGTCGTTCACGGGACCGGGGGCACAATCGCCTGCTCAACGCTGCCTGAGGCCGATTTTGTGGTGTCGGCCATTGTTGGCGTGGCCGGGCTTGAGGCCACGCATGCGGCCATCCTGGCAGGTAAGCCGGTGGGCCTGGCCAACAAAGAGTGCATGGTGGCGGCGGGCGAGATCCTGACCGCGGCGGCGCGCGAACGCAAGGTGCCGATCCTGCCGATCGACAGCGAGCACAACGCGGTGCACCAATGCCTGCGAGTGGGCGCGCACGACGAGGTAAAATTCATTTGGCTCACTGCTTCGGGAGGGCCGTTTCGACAACTCCCTCTGGACCAGTTCGCGAGCATTACGCCAGAGCAAGCACTTAAGCACCCAACGTGGGTGATGGGAAGGCGCATCACCATTGACTCGGCGACAATGCTGAATAAGGGGCTCGAGGTTATCGAGGCCTGCCGGCTGTTCGACGTGACGCCCGCCCAGGTGCGGGTGACCATCCATCCCCAATCGACCGTGCATTCGATGGTGGAGTATGTCGACGGGTCCATCTTGGCGCAAATATCGGTGACCGATATGCGGCTGCCGATCCTGTATGCCCTGGCATGGCCGGAGCGGCCAAAGTCCACACTTACCTTCGATCTGGCCGCGCTGCGGCACCTCGATTTTGAGGAGCCGGATTTCGAGCGATTCCCTTGCCTGAGGCTGGCCTTCGAAGCGGCAGAAGAGGGTGGGGTACATTGCATTGCCCTGAACGCGGCGGACGAAGTGGCCGTGGGAGCCTTCCTCGAACGACGTATCCCCTTTACCGGCATCCCGGATACAATTGAAAAAGTGCTCGCAGCAACCCCGGAGGCGCACCCCGCGACAATTGCGGAGGTGCTCGCAGCCGACCAGGAGGCGCGAGAACGGGCCCGGGCGTTGCTTGCGTCAGCTTGATGAGCCGAAGCCGGCAGGCCGCGCTTTATCGAAGGAATTAACCGCACAACCATGCATGAATTTCTGGTTTCTGCCGCTGCCTTTATCGTCTTGATCGGCGTAATGGTGATCGTGCACGAGTTGGGGCACTTCGTCGTGGCCAAGCTCTGCAATGTGCGCGTCGAGGCGTTCTCATTCGGCTTTGGACCGCGGCTGTTCGGCTTCAAGATTGGTGAGACGGACTACAAGGTCTGTCTGCTGCCACTCGGCGGCTTTGTGAAGATGACCGGAGAGACCGAGTCCGGGCTCACCGGCAGTCCATCGGAAATGGATGGCGATGCAGCGGCCAACGATCCGAGGGCATTTACTGCCCGTCCCCGCTGGCAACGCATGCTGATCGGGCTTGCAGGTCCATTCTTCAACTTTCTGCTCACGCTGGGACTGATGTGGTTTTACTTCGCCTTCATCAACGAAGTTCCGTCGGTCACGGTGAAGACGACCACCGTGGAGTGGGTGACTCCGGGCTCGGACGCAGCGACGGCGGGGCTTGAGACCGGCGACGTGATCGCAAGCTTCGACAACGTCAAGAATCCCGACTGGGAGAGCGTATACGACCACGCACGATTGAATGCTAACCAGACTGTACCGGTTGGGGTGAATCGTGGTGGACAGACGATCCTGCTCAGCCTGTATGTGCCGAGCGGCGCCAAGAGCGACAGCTTCGACCTGAGCGACATGGGCATATCGCCGCAGTTTCTGCCTGGCCCGATCGCGGTGGCGGAGGTACAACCGGGAATGCCTGCCGCGCAGGCAGGGCTTCATAACGGCGACGCCATTGAAGCTGTTGACGGCCATGCGTTCCACTCAGTGAATACCCTGCTGGCTTATATGCAGGCGGAGAAGGGCAAGCCGATGGCCCTGACCGTGCTACGCAGCGGCGCGACGCTGCAGCTTGTGGCCACGCCCGAGAAGCTCGATACGAGATACATGCTGGGCTTCTCAACGACACCGACTCCCATCCGCGATGAACCCTTGTCGCTCGTTTCGGCGGCCGGCAAGTCACTGGGATTCTTCAGGGATAATGCTCTGCTTGTGGGCGAGGTGCTGGACAGGCTGTTTACGCACCGGCTTTCGGTTACACAGATGATGGGACCGGTGGGAATTGCCAAGGCGGCCGGCGAAGCAGCCCAAATGGACGGCTGGTACCCGAAATTCGGTTTGGCAGCGGAGATCAGCCTGCAACTGGGAATGCTGAACCTGTTTCCCTTCCCCATCCTCGACGGCGGCATGATCCTGCTGCTCTTGATTGAGAGCTTGTTGCGCCACGACATCAGCCTGGTCATCAAAGAGCGAATTTATACGGCGGCCTTTGTGGTGCTGATGGCATTCATCGCTTTCACCATCTTCAACGACGTGAGCAAGCTGCAAGTGTTCATGCATGTCAAGCCGTAAAAAGACAGAGATCAGAGGACAGAGATCAGGGGTCAGATCCCGATCAATGGATCGCAGATCGTCTCTGATCTCTGTTTTCTTACCTCTGGAGAACAAATGCACGTCACCACGGAAGTTCGAGTGCGGTACGCCGAGACAGACCAGATGGGCATTGTTTACTATGCCAACTACCTTGTCTGGTTTGAGCTGGGCCGCGTAGAGCTTTTGCGGTCAATCGGGCTTGCCTATAGCCGCCTGGAGAGCGATCACGGATGCATTCTACCGGTGATCGACGTATCCTGCCGCTATAAGTCGCCGGCACGCTACGACGATGAAATCCTGATTGAGACGCGGCCTGCAATGCTGCGCGGCACCGTTCTCAAGTTTGCTTATCGCATCCGGCGTAAAGCACGCGATGGCGAAGAGCAGACGGGCGAAGAGCAGACTCTTTTGGCCGAAGGCGAGACGGTCCACGTGGTGTGCGACGACCAATTGCAGCGGAAGCCTCTGCCCGAGAAGTATGAGACGGCGTTGAGGACGCTGATGCGTGAGGGCGCAGTTTAAATTGCGCAGCGAAATTCGGCTTGCGAAATACTGCTGAAGATCATCCGATCTCGATTCCCGACGACGGGAATTTCAGTTGCTGGTTATCGGCCAGGCGCTCCACGCGGAATTTCCGGCAGGCTTCAATCTCGTCCGGGATCATGACGCAGTAGAGTGTGCCGTCGCGGTTCGGCTCACCTTCCTTGCGGATGGCACCGATCGATTCAAGAGCCCGCAAAGTGTCCTGAACCTTACCCAGCGATACCGGGTTGTCGTCGAGCTGCGAATAAGATGATTTGACGACGGCCGTCTGCAACTGGCGCGAGCTCACACGAAGATGAGGATCGCCATCTTTGGCGATGGAATGGCGGAAGAGAAACCAGTAAAAGGCGGCATCGTATGGCGAGAGCTGCGGCTGCAGGTCGTCGACAATTTGCTGAATGATGAGGGGCAGTTCCGAGGCGGAGAAGTCACGATCACCCTCGGATTGCGCCTTGGGCTCTGACTCAAGTTCGT
>Ga0265342_10000446_pt1 | contig 45175 bp, 42 predicted proteins | sample 4CB327metaG_FD_203125 | JGI IMG/M metagenome (GOLD analysis project Ga0265342, IMG submission 203125) | Rhizosphere microbial communities from Carex aquatilis grown in University of Washington, Seatle, WA, United States - 4-CB3-27 metaG | ecosystem: Host-associated > Plants > Roots >... | reverse complement strand
GACCAACGAGATCTGCTCCTCCAACCTGTGCACGGCCTGCACGCCCAAGACCTGCGCTTCGGCCGGCAAGAACTGCGGCACCCTCGACGACGGTTGCGGCAACAAGCTTACCTGCGGCACCTGCCAGACCAACGAGATCTGCTCCTCCAACCTGTGCACGGCCTGCACGCCCAAGACCTGCGCTTCGGCCGGCAAGAACTGCGGCACCCTCGACGACGGTTGCGGCAACAAGCTCACCTGCGGCACCTGCCAGACCAACGAGATCTGTTCCTCCAACCTGTGCACAGCCTGCACGCCCAAAACCTGTGCAAGCCTGGAGCAAGCCTGCGGGACCATCGACGACGGTTGTGGCCACAAGGTGGCCTGCGCGGGCTGCGCCGCCACGCAGGTCTGTCTCGCCAATGGTAGTTGCTGTCAACCCGCCACCTGCGGCAATGCCTCGGGTGCGCTGTCGGACGGCTGCGGCGGAATCGTCAACTGCTACGGCGACTAGGGAAGCTATGTTGAAAACACTGTCGCATGTCGCCGCCGTCCCTGCCCTGCTCCTGCTCGTCGGACTCGTGGCCTGTTCGCCCGGATCCCCCGTCGGAGATCCCAACAGCGCGGCGGGCAACGGAGGTGCCGTGTCGCTGAATCTCTCCACGGGCACGGGTGGCAGGGTCGCCTTGAAACTGGATGGCGGCTCTCCCTCGATACCGACATCGACCTTGAACTGCGGCAACAGCGCCAGCAGCATGACCCAGCTGCCTGCTGACTTGCTCCTCGTGCTTGATCGCTCGGGCTCGATGACGAACAGCATTTCCGACGACGTCCCCTGTGACCCGGCCAGCGGCACCTGCGCCCAGCGCTGGACCACCATGATGTCGGCCATGCGGACCGTGCTCGCCACTTCGCCCACGAGCATCCATTGGGGTTTGAAGTTCTTTTCGACCCCCGGCCTGTCCAGCGGCTCCGGCTCGACACCGGTGGGCTGCGTGGTCACCTCCGATGTGGAGGTGCCTGTGGGCACTGACAATGCGGCTGCCATCACGGCCAACATCGCGACGACTTCTCCCAACTACAATACGCCGACCCGCGCGGCGATCGAGGTCGCCGTCGCCTACTTGAGCACGGTCCAGGACGGACGCTCGAAGTACATCTTGCTGGCCACCGATGGTCAGCCCAATTGCCCGGCCACGGGTGATGTGGCAACGGCCACCGATCTCGATCCGGCCATCGCCGCCATCGCCGCCGCGCGTTCGGCCGGCATCGCGGTCTATGTCATCGGCGTCGGCCCGTCGGCGGGAAACTTGGACCAGATGGCGTCGAGCGGGGGAACCAACAAATTCTACCCGGCGCTCAGTCCGCAAGCGCTGACCGCCGCACTCAATGCCATCGTCGGAACGGTCGCCAGTTGCGTCTACACTATGTCCTCGACGCCACCCGATCCGAACAACCTCGGCGTCTACTTGGACAAACAACTGGTCCTCGAAAGCGCGACTGACGGCTGGACGCCAAGCAGCCCGAACGCGGTCACCTTCAATGGCCCGACTTGCGAGCGAATCAAGGCCGGCGCCTACAAGAGCGTCCAGGTTCTGTTCGGCTGTCCCGACAAATCCGAGCTGCCCGCAATCATTCCGTAGGGCAAAGGGCAGCCACGATCTCCTGCAGAACCTGGGTAGACAGAACGCCGTTTTCGTTGTTGAGCGCGGCCTCGATGACCTGCTGAGCACGACCGCGTTTCGCACCGGCGTCGACGTCGTCCGCATAGATCAAGATGTTGGTGTCGAAGAATACGCGGCCCTTCACGTGCGGCCCTCGTGGGCCTCGTCACGTGCCACTTTCCGACCACCGGAATGGCCTGGATGATCCGCCCACAGCTGACGGAGCTCCTGGACCAAAGCCGCCCGGCCACGGCGGCCTGCCACGGTCTCTAGGTGCCGTCGAATGATGTCGTTCAGGGTCGTTCCTTCCCGTCGCGCAACATCTCTGACCCTGGCCGCAAGTTCGTCGTCAATCGAGATAGTAACCTTCATAGGAAATGTCCTACTGAGCCACGAATTCGTACGCGCCGATGTCGAATCCAGCCCCCGCCGGTCTGACGTTGCCGTCGCCGTCGGTCGCGGGGGCGCCTTCGGCGGTGCCGCGATCGATGCAGGGCGAACTGCTCGACAGATGCAAATTGCTCGAATACGCAACGTACTTCGGGTCGGCTGAAATGTTCTTCGCCGTGCCGGCCAGGGCGTTGACCTGGACCGCGGTCAGCGCGTCCGTGCTGCCACGATGGTAGAGAACGGAAGTGTCGTTGGCCGAGGTCGTCGGGCCGGGATAGAGATCGTTGTTTTCAACCACGCGAGCCGTGGTATTCGAGAGCTCGTCCACCGCGATTCGATTGCGGCAGTTTCCGGCGGAAATGATGTTGTTGCGCAAGATGCCCGCCGACGCGGCATCGCCTGCAGACCGATCAATGGCCACGCCAATGCTTTGGCAATCGCCGGCCGAGCCCATGGGATCGATGTCGTTCGAATGAACGTCTGGCTCTCCAACCGAGGCTCCCAGCAGAATCTGCACACCATAGAATGTTCCAGAGGAATTGCCGGTACACTGACCGCCAAGAATGCGGTTGTTTTGCAAGCGAGCCGGAGAATCGTCGAGCACTACGCCGGTCGAAGTGTCAATCCCGCACCCGGCCACGATCAAGTTGCTGTCAACCAGGGATGTCCCACCAAGGAGACTCAGCGCAACGGGTTGGCGGCCATTGGCCGCGCTGATGCTGTTGCCCGCGACTGTCGCGCACGCACCTGATTCGCAGCGCAACGTGGCCAGATTCGCGTTTGCCACACTGCCAGAGAGAGTGCCCGATCCTCCACACAGGTTGTTCGCAACAATCGACGTTGTCGCCGGCGAAGCTGCAGTGACGTACACGGCCGACGAATCGGGCGCTCCCACGAAAGCCCCCGCGCCGGCGCGACCGCGAATGCCAAGCACCGAATTTCCGGCTCCACAGGACGAATTGCAGAATCCCTGCGGATTGCCGTCGCAGTTGTTGCGCAGATTGACCGAGCCGCCGTTCACGTAGACGCCGATGGCGGCCGTGCGCCCCTGCCCGCCCGTGATCGCGGATCCGACGATGGTGGCTTGACCGCCACTTTCCACGTCGACCCCGTAGGTGGTGTCCGCGGCCGGCGTGTCCGTGACGAAAATACCGCTCAACGTGACGCCCACGCCTCCGCTCACCAAGACCGCGGAGATTGGACCTACCACGACAGCGCCGCTTGTCGGCGAGTAGCGCTCGATCACGAATCCACTCAGCTCGGTGGGTCCGGTCACGCCTTGGTCGAAAACCACCCCTTGTTCAGAAGCCGCGAACTGCAAGGTCGTGGTGGGCGGCTGGCTGTCCGTGCAGTAGGAAAGCCCAGAGGCTGCGAGCGCGTAGTTGCCCTGAACGCTGCCACCGTTCGCCATGACCAGCTGTGCGTTCATGACATAGGCGTTGGTATCGTCGCAGGTGGCTCCGCCCGCCACGCAGACGCGTTTGGGTGGCCCGCCATCCTGGGCATTGGCCAAGGTCATGGCGGCGGCAATGGTGCCAAGCGGCTTGGCAACTGTGCCGTCGCCCGTGCTGTCGTCGCCGTTGGGGGCCACCACCACACAGTCCGCTGCGCAGCCCTCGTCAGTCATGCCATTGCAGTTGTCGTCGATGCCGTTGCACGGTTCAACGGCCGCGGGAAGGATCTCTCCCATACACGCGCCCCAGGCGCCGCCCGTGCAGGTTTGCAAGCCCGCGCGACACGCGCCAAGCAGCGGATTGCCGGGCGACGAACAACTGCGCGTGTCCTGCTCGTGACAAAGCGGCGCCCCATCAATGCCGACCTCGACAACACCGACATCCAAAGGAGAAGAGAGGTCCAGGCCGGCATCGAGCATACCGACGTCAATCAACATGGGGACGTCACTTAAGACATCCGGGACTATCGACGTATCCTTGTTCGAGTCCGGTCCCGCATCGTCGCCGGGCCCGCGCAGATCGCGCGCGTCGCGGGAGACCTCTCGCGCATCGGGTGACGCTACATCAACCGTGTCGCCTGCCTCGCTCGAATCACTAGCTTCGTTCGAAACGCCTACGTCGCCGGATGGATTGGCGCCTTCCAATGCGGCATCGGCCACTGGCCCTCCCGCGTCTCCGCCGGGCGCATCGGAGTGCACCGGCCTCGTGTCCGATGGACTCGTGCCAACTTCGAAGGCATCCGCAGGCCTGTCTTGCCCCACAGACGCGTCGTTCCGCAGGACCTTCTGAACGTAGGCCGGGTTGCGCTCTTGGCAGCCCGAGGCGACCAGAGCCCAAAGCAATCCCGTCGTGACCAGAAAAATGCGCTCAGTTTTCAAGCAATTTCTCCATCGCCAAGTCGTCCGATTCTATCAGTTAGTGTGCAAGTCAGACCCATTCCTTTGTAAAATGACGAGGCCATGCCAACCCGACATCGCTTGCTTCTGTGCCTGGGAGTTATCCTCTCCGCCGCCCCAACGGCCAGTGCCCAAACCTCGGCCGCCGGCTCGCAACGCGTGGCCATCGCGCGCCTGGAATTCGAGGGCAGGATCCCCGAGGGACTTCAGGATCTCTTCGCGCAACGCTTGGTGCAGGGGCTGTCGGCCGCGCGCTTCGAGGTGCTGCGCGGCAGCGACGTGCAGCAGAAGCTGTCCGGACCGAACCAGGCCTTGGCCGCCTGCCAGAATGCTACCTGCTACCCGGCCATGGCCAGTGTCCTGGCCGCGAGCTACCTCATCACTGCGCGCGTGGCCGAGAGCAACAAGACCTACACCATGGTCATGGAAATCATCAACGGCCGCACCGGCGGCGTGCTGGCCAGCAACCGTGAGCGCTGCGAGACCTGTGGCGCCGAAGAAGCAGGCGAGAAAATGGGACTGGCCGCGTCTGCTTTACGCGATCGCCTGGAAGCCGTGTCGCGGACGCCAGCACGTTTTACCATCCGCTCGCGCCCGGCCGGGGCGACGGTGGTCATGGATGGCAAGCAAGCGGGTGCCACGCCGCTCGAGACCGAGCTGGCGGGCGGACCGCACAACCTGCAACTGGTATTGCCGAACCACGATGCCCTTTCCCGTGCCTTCACCGTGGTCAGCGGGGTCGACGAAGCCATGGATCTGGAAATGGTGGCCATTCCCTCCAAGTTTCCCTATCGCGCGGCGGGCTGGGGAAGCCTGGCCGGTGGGGCCGCGCTCCTTCTTACCGGCGTTCTCGTCATGACCCTCGACAATCACGAAATCGCCTGCTCGGCCGACCAGCAGGACGTCAATGGCCGCTGCCCGTGGGTGCGTTCGACCAAATGGTGGGCGGCCACCATGATTGGCGTGGGCGCCGCGGCCGCGACCGTGGGCGGGGTTTTCCTGTACTTGGCGCCACAGCCAGGCACGACGACCATCGGAGCAAGCGCGGGCGTGGCCGGGACGTTTTGATTGTAATGGGAACCCTGAAAGGGTTCCCAAACCCTCCCGCGACGCTTCGCTGCCGGCGAGGGCGAGGGCGGAGCCCGAGGAGAGGGCGGGGGGCTGGCAGGTCCCGAGTGCCGGCAGGCTACGCACGCGTTTGTCTACTCGCCGAGGCGCGCCTTCACACGGCCGAGGCGGGCCTTGATGCCCTCGTCATTCGGCGTGAGTGCCTGCGCGCGCTTGTAGGCGGCCTGGGCTTCGTCGTAGCGCAAGAGCTTGAAATAGGCATCGCCGACGATGACGTGGTTCCTAGACATCTTGGGCTGCAGGCGAGCCGCGCGTCGCCCGTAGTCGAGCGCCTCGGTGTAGCGCGCGCTTTCGAACGCCACCTCGGCCAGACCGGCCACTGCTTCGGGATTGCTGGCGTCGGCGCGCACGGCGCGGTCGAAGGCAACCTGGGCGCGCACGAGATCGCCGCGGGCCAGCGCGCTGGTGCCGTCGGCGGCTGCCTTGGCCGAGGCGGCGCGATCGCGTGGCGCGCCCTCCTCTTCCGAAAACGCGGTCGCGGTTGCGGACGCCGTATCAGCCGAAGGTGAGCCTTTCTTCTTGCCCGGCTTGGCGGGCTCGGGCGGCGGGGCCGGCTCAACGGGGGCGGCAGCCACCGGGGCCGGCTTTTCCTCGTCCTTGCTGTCGGCCCGCTGTCGCGAAACCGAGTCCTTGGGGTCGAGCTCCGCGACCATCTGGTAGTAGCGCCGGGCCTCGTCGCGTTTCCCGGCATCCCACAACATCTGCGCCCGCCGTCTGAATTCGTCGGCCAGGCGCGCGCTTTGCCGGCCTTCCTTATCGATATCGAGCAGATGCGCGAGGGCCACGCGAGCCTGCGAAAAACGGCCAGAAGCCGCGGCCGAGAACAGATCCGCGGCGGCCCGCGCGGCTTCGTCGACCGGGCGGCGCGTTCCCAGCGCGGTGCCGGTTGCAGGCTCGGAGTCGCCGGTTGCGCGCGGCCCCGCCGCCGCTAGTCCGAGCTTGGTACGCAGGTCGGCATCGCCGGGCAAAAAGCGCAAGGCCTCGCCAAAGCGCACCGCCGCCAGGTCGTTCAGCTTGGCCTCGAGGAGGGAATTGCCCAGGCTGCGGAACTGATTGCCGTAGAGCCGCCGCAAAAGCGCCGCGCCGCCCGAGGCCGTGCTCAGCCGCTTGGCCTCGGTTTCGGCCTGCTGAATGTAGAAGAGCGCCGAATCGTTGGCCGGCTCGAAGAACTTCTCGGCGCCCGCGGCGACCCCGGCTTTGCGCAGCCAAGGCGCGACGGTTTCCGGCTCGTCGGTCTTGGTGACCTCGACGTAGACCGGCGTGTAGGTGACGATTTCCTTTGGGCGGCGAAGGCCAAAGTAGAGCGCCAGCCCCAGACCTACCACCGCGACGGCGCCGAAGCCAAGCGCCATACGCCGCATGCGCCGCGAACGCGGCGAGGGCATGCGCTCGGCGAGTTTCTTCTGCCAATCCTCGTCGACCGCGGGCAGTTCCAGGTCGTCCCATTCGGTCTGGATGTGGGCCGCGATCTGTGCCTCGCACAGCATGGCCTCGACCACCGCCATGCTCTGCGGCCGCTCGGCCGGATTCTTCTCCAGCATCTGCAACACCACGGTTTCAAGCTTTTCCGGAATGTCCAGCTCGGGCGCGCGTTCGCGCAGCGGTTGGGGCTTGTCCGTGATGTGCTTGGTGATCGTGGTCAGCAGATCCTCGTTCCAAAAGGGACAGGATCCGGTCAGCATTTCGTAGGCCATCGCGCCCAGCGAATAGATGTCGCTGCGATGGTCGTAGCCCTTGTTGCGGATACGCTCGGGCGGAAGGTAGTCGGGCGTGCCCACGATGCGCTCCTCGGGCTTGGCGCCCTCGGGCGGTGGCTCGGCGCTGATCAGGCCGGCGATGCCGAAATCCACGACCTTGACCATGCTGCCGCGCCGGCCGCTGGTGGTCAGCATGATGTTGTCGGGCTTGATGTCGAGATGGATGATGCCCTTGTCGTGGGCGGCGCCGAACGCCTTGCACGCCTGGCGCAAGATGGGGATCACGCGCTCCGGGCCAAGCGCCTTGTCCACTTCGAGCACGCGGCGCAGGGACGGGCCGTCGATGAACTCCATGACGTAGAAGACCTGCCCGTCGGGCAATTGGCCGAAATCGGTGATGTCGCAGATGAAGGGGTTGCCGATCTTCGAGGCCGCGCGCGCCTCCTGGCGGAAACGCTCGATGGCCTGCGGGTCGCGGGCGACGTTGGGCAGCAGGGTCTTGAGCGCGACTCGCTTTTCCAGATCGACATGCTCGGCCTGGTACACCGCCCCCATTGCGCCCGCGCCCACGCGCGTGATGATGCGGTAGCGCGTCCCCGCGATGATTTCACCCGGTGGCAACGGAAGCAGGTTGCTTCCCGTGGTGGCCCGATTTCGCTGTCCAGAGGTTCTTTCCAATTTCAAGTCCGATGCATAGGGCCGGCGACTCCCGCCGACACGGAATGCGATGTTATCACGCTGGGCGAACGAGCGGACCTGTGGCATTTTCACCCGATGCCCGCCCCGACCAGTCCGCGCAAGAAGTCCCTCATGCCCTCGACGCCGCTGCGCCGCCGCTTGCGCGGCCTGGGCCACCCCCTGGATCCGGTGGTCCAAATCGGCAAGCAGGGCGCCACCGAAGCTGTGTTCAAGCAAGTCGGCCAGGCGCTGCTCGACCACGAACTCATCAAGGTGAAGCTGGGCTCGGAGTGTCCCGCGACGCGCTTCGAGCTGGCCGAGCGATTCGGGGCCGAAACCGGCGTCAACGTGGTGCAGATTCTCGGACGCACGATTTTGCTCTACAAGCGCCACCCCAAGAAGCCCAAGTACGAGAAGGTGGCGAAGGCCAGCGACGAAAGTAGTGACCGCCGCGGGCGCAAGCCCGAGCGTGGGCGCGCGGCCCGGAGGCCAGGGAAACGATGAAACTCGACGCCAGCCTGCACGACCGCGTGCTTGCCGCCGCAGGGGCCGTCGGACAGCAGCTCGATGCCGAGGGTGTCGCGGTCGCGGTGATCCTCGGCTCGGGCTTGGCCAGCGCCGCCGACCGTTTGCAAGACGCCCGGTCGGTCGCCTACGCCGCCCTACCCTGTTTTCCCGAGCCCACCGTGGCCGGTCACCCTGGACGTATCTTGTGCGGCCGCTGGGGCGAGAAGAAAGTCCTGATCTTCTGCGGTCGCGTCCACGCCTACGAGGGCTATCCCGCGGCCGAGATCGCGTTTCCCGTGCGTGTCGCCGCCACCCTGGGCGCGCAGACGATGATCGTCACGAACGTGTCAGGCGGCATCGAACCATCCTACGCCGTGGGCGAGATCGTCGCCATTCGCGACCACATCAACCTGACCGGGGCCTCGCCGCTAGTCGGCCCCAATGACGAACGCCTGGGCCCCAGGTTCATCGACATGGGCGAGCCGTATGCCCCTGCCCTGCGCGACCTCGCCGCTTCCGTCACCAAAGAGCGCTTCGGCGCTCCGCTGCGCGCGGGCGTGTACGTGGCCATGCCCGGCCCCTCCTACGAGACGCCAGCCGAGGTGCGCATGCTGCGCATCCTTGGCGCCGATCTGGTCGGCATGTCCACGGTCCACGAGGTCATCGCCGCTCGTCACGCGGGGCTGGCAGTGCTGGGCCTGTCCATGGTGGCCAACCCGGCCGCGGGCATCCAAAGCGTGCCGCTCAGCCACGAGGACGTCACGGCCGCAGCGACGGCTGGGGCAGCGCGCATGGGCGAATTGCTCGAAGCCGTGGTAACGCGATTGCCACCAGCAGCATCAGACTTGTAGAGACTGACTGCTCACCAAGGAGACCGTCGTGGAACACAAGCTGCCTGAACTGCCCTACGCCAAGACCGCCCTGGCCCCGCACATCTCGGCCGAAACCCTCGAGTACCACTACGGCAAGCATCACGCCACCTACGTCGCGAACCTGAACAAGCTCATCGCGGGCACCGAGTTCGTCGACCTGTCCCTGGAAGACATCGTCAAGAAGTCGTCAGGAGGGATCTTCAACAACTCCGCCCAGGTGTGGAACCACTCGTTCTACTGGAACTGCCTGTCGCCCAAGGGCGGCGGCGAACCGAGCGGCGCCCTGGCCGATGCCATCGCCAAGAACTTCACATCTTTTGCAGCCTTCAAGGAGAAGCTGACCAACGCCGCCATCACGCAGTTTGGTTCTGGGTGGGCCTGGCTGGTCAAGAATCCCGACGGCTCGCTGGCCGTCGAGCAGACCAGCAACGCCGGCACACCGCTCAAGGACGGCAAGAAGCCCCTGCTCACCGTCGACGTTTGGGAACACGCCTACTACATCGACTACCGCAACGCCCGCCCGAAATACCTGGAAGCGTTTTGGAACCTGGTGAACTGGGAGTTCGCGGGCGCGAATCTGAAGTAGAGAAGCGGAGAAGCCGGGGCGAAATCAGCTACTGCCCGCTTCCGGCTTCGTCCGCACCAGCCTCACCCGCACCAGCCTCGACAGCACCCGCCTCCACTGAAACAGGCGCGTCGGGAATTGCGGCACTACCAGCGTCGGGATGGCACATGCAGCAGCCCCAGTGTTGCAACACGCACTTTCCGGCAATGCACTCGGGAAATCCAGGGCCACAGTCGAATCCGATGTGGTCCTTGCAGTTCAATGAGAAATCGGTTTCCAGACCCGCCGCGGGCGAGGCGCGATAGACAGCGGCGTTGGCGGCCACTCCGCAATAACCAATGGTGCTGTAGCCATTGCAAGGATCCATGAAGGGCTGGCCTCCAACGGTCACGCAATCGCTGGCCGTTGCACAGGCAACCATAGCCGGGTCAGCGAGGTAGCCCTGCCAGCGCGATACCATTTCCGAACACGCATTCCCGCACTGCACCGGCACTGGAGGCAACTGCCAGGAGTAGGCACAGGCGCAGCAGGTTGAGCCTGAACAAACGGCGGCACACTCCGCCGGGACTGGATAAACGCTACAGTCAACCGAAGGACAGACTTGTTTGCAGCCCGAGGGAAGAGTCGGCCCACAACGCTGGCAATCGCTTTCGCTCGCGCCAGCTGGACAGGTCATACGGTCGGGAGCGCCGAGATCGGCTGAAGTGTCAGCCGCGCCATCGGCAGCCGGATGGAAAACGGGACCATCAACGTCCCACGACGAGCCGGCGGAGCCATCGTCGTAGGTTGGCAACGCAGCCGGCCCGTCAGTACCCGGCCGCAACTTGCCGGAGTCGCTTCCACAAGACACCAAGAGCGCGGCCATCACTACCCAGGCCAGCATGAACCTGCGCATGAGAGACGATTCCAAGCCCATTTCTCGCATGATATCATGGTAGGTCAAATGTCGGTTTTCGGCGAAGGGGAAGCGAGATTCACTTGAATGCAAAGCTCGCCAACCGGATGTTGAGTGCCCTTGCCCTGCTGTCGCTCGCGGCGACGACGACGAAGGCCCAGGCACAGGAACCGGCGCCATCAGAGGCCGTGGTTTCGAGCGCGAAAGATGGTGAGGCAAGGACGTGGTACGGCTTGCCCATTCTTGCCATCGACGTTGCGGCAATAGGCGCTTTTGTGGGTGGAGCCTTGGAATTCGACCACTCCGCGGATATGGGGGGCGCCCTCATGCTCACGGGGATCGGTGGCTATGTCCTGGGTGGTCCAATCGTTCATTTCAGCGAGCGCAGAACGGGCAAGGGGGTTGCCAGCTTTGCTCTTCGAGTGATGGCACCGCCCACCGGCGCCGCCCTTGGTGCACTGGTCGGCAGCGCGTTCGATTCTTGCCACTCGGACAGTTGCGACCCGACGGGCCTAGCCGTGGGCGCAATCTTGGGCTTCATCGGTGGACTGCTGGTCGGCTCCGCGGTGGACAATGCCGTTCTTGCTTTCAAACCCGCGACTTCCCGGCAAATGACCTTATTGGTGTTACCAATCTACAAGCCCACGACGGGCCAAACAGGATTGGCATTGCGCGGAATCTGGTAGGTTGAAGTCGCGGCTGGTGACTCGCTGTCTTTTCCGCGTGCACGGCCCGAATTGGCTGTAAGTTCGCTCCTTCAACGAGGAGCACGAACATGAAGGCCGCCATTCTTCGGGGTGATCGCGCAATCGGCGTTGCCGAGGCGCCGGATCCACGCATCGGGCCGGACGAGGTCTTGGTCAAAACCAGCCATGCCGGGATCTGCGGAACCGACATGCACATCTTTCGCGGCGAGTTTCACGACCGCGTGAAATTCCCAGCCATCCTTGGTCACGAATTCGGCGGCATCATCGAGGAAGTCGGCGCCAAGGTGCGCGGGTTTCGGCCCGGTGATCGCGTGGTCGTGGATCCCATCCTTTCGTGCCATGCCTGCCCGGCGTGCTTGGAAGGCCACATCAACTGTTGCGCCGACCTCAAGCTCTTGGGCATCGACCTGCCGGGCGGCTTCGGCCAGTACGTGGCCGTGCCGCAGAACCGCCTCTTTGCCCTGCCCGATGGCCTCCCGATGAAGTACGCGCCCATGATCGAGATGTACGGACTCGGCCATCACGTGCTTGCGCGCGGCCGGGTCCAGGCAGGCGAAACGGTGGTGATCCTGGGCGCGGGCAAGCTGGGTTTGTCGGTGCTCGATGTTCTATGTCACGGATCGGGCGCGTGCCTCACCATGGTTTGCGATGTGCAGCCATCCCGTTTGAATGTGGCCGGCAAGCTGGGCGCGGATCACGTCGTCGACGTGGCCCGAGAAGATCCGGTCGCGCGGGTGCGCGAATGGACCGGCGGCGTGGGCGCCGACTGCGTGATCGAGTGCGTGGGTCACTATCACGACGTGGCCGGCCGCGAGGCGCCGCTCGCGCAAGCGGTGAAGATGATCCGTCCCGGCGGGCGAGTCGTGACAGCGGGCATGGGCGAGCAGCTCTCTGCCGTGCACTTCAAGACCTTGGTGGTCAAGGAAGCCGAGATCATCGCCACGCGCGTGACGGCCGGCGAATTCCCGCGCGCCATCCGGCTGCTCGACAAAGGCCTGCTTCACCCCGAGTTGCTCGTCACCGGCCAGCTTCCTCTGCGCGAGGTGCAGGCCGGATTTGCGGCCGTGGATGGCGAGGATCCATCCACAATCAAGGTGGTGCTCGACGTGCAAGCGACGTGAGGAGGTCTTTCATGAAAAAGCTCGATCTGCGGCGGAAGTACAAGCACCTTTATCAGCCTTCGGCTCGCAAGATCGAGGTGGTCGAGGTTCCCGAATTGTCCTTCGCCATGCTCGACGGTCGAATCGAGAAGGGCCATGCGCCGGGCGACTCGCCGGCATTCCTGGAGGCGATCCAGGCGCTATTTGGAATTTCGTACACCCTGAAGTTTCAGTCGAAGCTGCGCAAGAAGAACGCCATCGACTATTCGGTCATGGCGCTCGAGGCGCTGTGGTGGGTCGAGAACGGCCACTTCGAGCTTTCACAACCCGACAACTGGTGCTGGCGCGCGATGATGATGCAACCCGAACATATCACCGCCGACATGTTCGCCGAGGCACTGGTGCAGCTTGCTCGCAAGAAGCCTTCGCCCGCACTGAAACGGCTGCGCCTCGATCGCTTTGACGAAGGGCTGTGCATCCAGACCATGCACATCGGCCCCTACAGCACCGAGCCCGCAACCGTCGAACGCATGCGTGCCTTTGCCCAGGAAAACGGATACCTGCTGGCGAACCAGCACCACGAAATCTACCTCGGCGATCCACGCCGAAGCGCGCCCGAGAAGCTCAAAACCGTGCTGCGCCACCAGGCCGAGAAGCGTTGAGAGGCAACTCAACCTGACCTTCAGCGGGGCATCTGCACGCGCGAAAGCTGTCGGTCGGCCAATTCCTGGCAGGCCTTGTCGCATTCCTGGAATTCCAGGGCCAGCTGGGCCTGCTCGGAGAACATTTTCGGTGCAAGCCTACCTTGGTATGCGCCCTGCGCTCGCAGGATAGAGTACTATCGATCCGAACAAGGGAACACGATGAGATCAAGGTCCGCTCCGCTCTGGGTCCTTTTCCTGCTCTGTGCGTGCGGTCGGTCTGGGCTTCTGCACGGCGTGTCCGGGGTAGGTGGCAGATCGGGAGGGGACGGGCCCGGTGAGGGCTCGGCTGGCATCGGCGGTGGCACGGGCACGGCCGGCAGCACGGCTGTCACCGGCAATGGCGACTGCCGCAACACGCAGACTGACAACAACAACTGTGGAACCTGCGGGAATGTCTGCTCGGCACTCTCGCCTTCCACGGCTCAGTGTACGGCCGGTTGCTGTCTCGTTACGCTAGCCACCGGGATGGCCCAGCCCCTGCATATCGCCGTGGACGCCACCAGCGTCTACTGGACGAATAACTACGACGGCACCGTGATGAAGATACCCAAAGGCGGTGGCACTCCCACCACGCTTGCTTCTGGCCAATTTCCCTCTGACATCGCCGTGGACACCACCAGCGTCTACTGGACCAACAATGGGAGCGATACCGATACAGTGATGAAGGTGCCTGTGAGTGGTGGCTCTCCCACCACGCTTGCCTCCGGTCAGTCCGACGTAGTTGGCATCGCGGTGGACACCACCAGCGTCTACTGGACGAACGGCGACGGCATTGGTCCTGTGATGAAGGTACCTCTGGGCGGTGGCACTCCCATCACGCTCGTCTCCGGGCAATTCTCCCCCAATCGTATCGCCGTGGACGGAACCAGCGTCTACTGGACGGAAGGCTACTCTGACGGCACTGTGATGAAGATACCACTGGGCGATAGGCGTCCCATCACGCTCGCTTCCGGGCAGTCCGACCCCATCGCCGTCGTCGTGGACGCCACCAGCGTCTACTGGATTGACCGGAGCACGATCTTCAACGGCAGCGCCGAGAACAACTCCGGCTCGGTCATGAGGGTCGCCCTGAGCGGCGGCACTTCGACCACGCTCGCTTCCGGGCAAGACTTGCCCACTGGCCTCGCCGTGGACGCCACCTGCGTCTACTGGACCAACCAAGGGAGTGGAACGGTGGTGAAAGTGCCTCGGGGCGGCGGCCCCCTGACCACGCTTGCCTCAGGGCAGTCCGGTGCTTCCGGCATCGCCGTAGATTCCACTAGCGTCTTCTGGACCAACTCCTACGGCGGCACCGTGATGAGTCTGAGTCCCAAGGAGTGAAATCCTGTTCCCGCGCCCTATCTGAAATCGTGGGAGAGGCGCGAGGCGATGGTCGCGGCGGCTGCGTTGTCCAACCGTTGTCTGCGGCCAACTTGCCCGCCAGCGTGCTAGGTTTCTCTTGGTCCTGCCAAACCACAAGTGAGCGAGAAAGCCTTTCCGTGCGCCAACGCCCCACCGCAAAGTACAAATCAGACGAGGATCAACTCCTGCGTCAGGACATTCGTCTTCTTGGACGAATTCTGGGCGATACCATCCGCGAACACGCCGGCTCAAGCACCTTCACGCTGGTGGAAGGGATTCGGCGGACCGCCATCGAATATCGCAGCGGTCGGGAGCGAGCGAGTCTTGGCCGCCTCGAACGCACCATCGCCGCGCTCGATCAGTCGCAGGCCAAAAACGTGGTGCGCGCATTCAGCTATTTCCACCAGCTAGCCAATATCGCCGAGGATCGGCGCCACGCTCAGGATGGCAACGGGGCAACTGCAGTCGCAACTCAAGAAGGCAGCATGGGCTTGACCTTCGAGCGCTTGCTCGCGGCCAGAGTCCCGCCGCGTGACATCGCGGCCTTCCTCAATGGCGCGACCGTGCAGCCGGTCCTCACGGCACACCCCACCGAGGTACAGCGCAAGAGCATTCTCGATCGGCATCGCGCCATCGCGCACTGTTTGGACCTGCAAGGCACATTCGCCGATGCGAACAAGATCGAGCACGACCTGCGCCGAGAGATTCTCCTGCTTTGGAAGACCAGCGAGCTGCGCTCGGCCCAGCCTTCTGTGATCGATGAGATCACCAACGGTCTGTCCTATTTCCAGCGCACCTTCTTCCAGGTCATCCCCGAGCTCTACGCCGAGTTGGAGGATCGGCTGGGCGAAGGCATCCGACTTGCTCCGTTTCTTTCCATCGGCAGCTGGATCGGAGGCGATCGCGACGGCAACCCAAGCGCCACCCACGAAGTCCTGGAACGTGCGCTGGCCGAGCAAGCAAGAGTGGCTTTTGCGCACTATCTCGACGAGGTCCAGGCGCTGGGCAGCGAGCTTGGACTTTCCAGCCGCTACATCGAGATCGGTCCCGCGCTGCTTGAATTGGCCGAGCGCTCCGGCGATCGTGCGCAAAGCCGCGAGCAGGAGCCCTTTCGGCGGGCGCTGATGGGCATCTACGCCCGATTGAGCGCCACGGCCAAAAACGCTTCGACGCTGGGCGCGCAGGCTAGCGTCGAGGATGCCGAGGCCGCCGTGTATCCCTCGCCCGCCGAGCTGATGTCCGATCTCGATACCATCGACCGCGCGCTCACGTCGCAAGGTCTTGCCCTCATCGCACAGGGTCGCCTGCGCAAGTTGCGCCGCTCGGTGGAAGTCTTTGGGTTCCATCTGGCCTCGCTGGACCTACGCCAACACAGTAGTGTCCACGAACGGGCCGTTACCGAGATCGTGGCCAGTGCCTTCGGTCGTGACCACTACGGGTCGCTGACCGAGGACCAGCGTCAGCACCTACTGCTGCGCGAGATCGCCACCACGCGCCCGCTTGTGTCCCCACACTTGCAGTACACCGAGGAAACCACTGAGCTTCTGCGCACCTTGGAGACCGCCGCGCGTATCCACCGACGATTCGGCCGCGCCGCCTTGCCCAATTACGTGATCTCCATGAGCAAACACCCGAGCGATCTGCTTGAGGTGGCGGTCCTCTTGAAAGAGGCGGGTTTGCTCAGACCTGGTCCCGCCCCGAAGCTGTCAGTCAACGTCGTCCCGCTCTTCGAAACCATCGAGGACTTACGCGGTTGCGCGAGCATCATGGATCAGATGTTCTCGTTCCCGCTCTGGAAGCGTCTTCTGGGAAGCGGAAACAACGTTCAAGAGGTCATGCTCGGCTACTCCGACAGCAACAAGGATGGCGGCTTTCTGAGCTCGAACTGGGAACTGTACAAAGCCGAGCTGTCCTTGGTTTCTGTCTTCGCCAACCACGGAATTGGTATTCGTTTATTTCACGGCCGGGGCGGCACGGTTGGCCGGGGCGGAGGTCCCAGCTACCACGCCATCTTGGCCCAGCCCCCCGGCAGCGTGGCCGGACAGTTGCGTTTGACCGAACAAGGTGAAGTCATCGCCAGCAAGTACGGCGATCCGATCGTTGGCCGGCGCAATCTGGAAACCTTGGTCGCGGCGACCACCGAGGCGACCTTGCTTGGGCAAAAGAGCCTGGGGCCGGACGCCGACATTTTTCACGAAGCCATCGAGGAGATGTCCGAATATGCCTTGGCCGCCTACCGCGATTTGGTCTATGGCACGCCCAACTTCATCCGCTATTTCCGCGAGGCCACGCCCATCAATGAAATTGGCGACCTCAATCTCGGCAGCCGCCCAGCCAAACGCGCACCATCCGATCGCATCGAGGATTTGCGCGCGATCCCGTGGGTATTCAGCTGGGGCCAGTCCAGGCACAGCCTGCCGGGTTTCTTCGGCTTCGGCGCCGCGGTCGAACAGTACCTGGGCAAGGGGCGCCGCAAGCGCTTGGCGCTGCTGCGCTCGATGTACCTGAGTTGGCCTTTCTTTCGCACCCTGGTCGACAAGCTCGACATGGTCTTGGCGAAGACAGATATGAGTATTGCCGCGAGGTACGCGCGCTTGGTCGGCGAAGAACAATTGCGCAGCGCTATCTTCACCCGCATCGAACAGGAGCACGCGCGGACGCGCAAGGCGTTCTTCGCGATCACCGGCACCAAGACCCTTCTGCAGGGCAATCCTTCCCTGGCGCGCAGTCTGCGCCACCGCATCCCCTACATCGATCCGCTCAACCATTTGCAAGTCGATCTTCTTCGCCGCTTACGTGCCCGCGGCAACCAAGACACGGAGATGCGCCGAGCGGTTCACCTGACCATCAACGGCATCGCGGCCGGCTTGCGCAACAGCGGGTAGCGAAAAGGTTGAGTCTTCCCCTGGTCGTTGCTGCCCGCTGATATGGAAACCCTGGCAGGGTTTCCATACCTTCCCGCGGTGGTACGCCGCCAGCAAAGCTGGCCGGCTTCCCACGCGACTAGCGGACCGCCGGCGCTTCGAAGCCACAGGCGAGAAGGAGCGCGTTTCGCACTTCTGGCCAACGTCGCCCGGGCAGAGTGCATATCAGTGGCCCCATGCGACCCTGTTGCGCCAGGGAGAGATGGTCGAAGTTCAGAGCGCACGTCACTGGCATGCCATCGTCCTGGGTAAGGACCAGCTCCGAGGCCAAGCCGCGGACCGTTCTCGTTGCGGGGACCACGATCAATTCATTCAGGCTTCCGATGACCTCGTTGCGGGTCAGGATCATCACCGGGCGGCGCTTGTCTGGAAGTCGAAATGTGTACCACCGGATTTCGCCGCGCCTCACGCCAGGTTCTCCCAGCCCTCGGCGTCCCAGGCGAGCGCTTCCTCATCGCTGGCGAATTCGTTACGTCCAGGCGGAGTTGCTTCGTACACGGATGTGTCGCTCTCCGACGTTGCCTCGATGAGATGCACCAACCGATCCCGCTCGCCAGGCGCCAGGCGCGCAACCAGCGGAAGCAGATCGTCAGCGGTCAGAGGCTGAGCCATGAATTCAGTCTATCAGGCCACATGGGGGCAATCCAGGGTGCGGTTCGGCGCGGTTCGGCACGCCACACGCTACGCTGGCGAAGGCGGTGGCGGAACGGATCGAAGAAACCACCGCATCGCCACGACCTCCGACAATGCCCTCCCGCCACCCCCATCGATCTTGGCGGCGAGCTCGCTGTGCGCGGCCAAGAAGCGCCGGAACCGCACAAAGGCCCGCACCACCAGTATGCTCATTTCCACGCCGCAAAGAGCAGTCAGATCCGAATTGAGAATGACCCTGTGACTGCGCAAGATCACGATAGCAAGCAGGGCGCGTTCTGCCTCGGCTGGAATCTCCTTGGTCGTGTCGGTTGGCCTCGCGTGCCCATCGAGCCGGGCTGTCCTGTCCCGAGGCTCGTGAGTCACACCGAGATTCTCGGTGAGGGATCCGGAAAAGTTGCTTGGCAAGTACCCTCGGAGCGGATCGAGTCCGAGATGTACGGTCTCGGTCATCACGTGCTTGCGCGGGGCCGGGTCCAGGCAGGCGAAACCGCCGTGATCCTGGGCGCGGGCAAGCTGGGACTGTCGGTGCTCGATGTTCTCTGTCACGGATCGGGCGCGTGCCTCACCATGGTTTGCGATGTGCAGCCACTCCGTTTGAACGTGGCCGGCAAGCTGGGCGCGGATCACGTGGTCGACGTGGCCCGAGAGGATCCGGTCGCGCGCGTGCGCGAATGGACCGGCGGCGTGTGCGCCGACTGTGTGATCGAGTGCGTGGGTCACTATCACGACGTGGCCGGCCGCGAGGCGCCGCTCGCGCAAGCGGTGAAGATGATCCGTCCCGGCGGCCGCGTGGTGACCGCGGGCATGGGCGAGCAGCTCTCGGCGGTACACTTTAAGACCTTGGTGGTCAAGGAACGGAGATCATCGCCACGCGCGCGACCGCCGGGCGCAGCTTCGCAACAAAAAGCCGTCGCCTGCATTGGAGCGACTGCGCATCGAGCGCTTTGGCGAAGGGCTGTGCATCCAGACGATGCACATCGGACCCTACAGTACCGAGCCCGCGACGGTCGAGCGCATGCGTGCCTTCGCCCAAGAATACGGATACCTGCTCGCGAATCAGCACCACGAAATCTACCTCGGCGATCCACGCCGAAGCGCGCCCGAGAAGCTCAAGACCGTACCGCGCCATCAGGCCGAGAAGCGCTGAGACGGCCAACACCCGCCTGCGAGTCCATTCTTAACCTGCGCTGACAGCCTGGAAGGAGGTTACGTAGCCCGCGGCGCCAGGTGGGACGGCTACGTAATAGCCACCCGGGCAGTTGGCGGCGTTTAGACCAAGCACGTTGCCATTGTCGAATACCAGCGAGTACGTGCCATCGACGTTCAGTTGCACCGTGAGGGGACTGCCATCTGTCGCGGAAGCACCCAGCTCAACAGAACTGTCTGCGCGTGTCTTCAAAGCAAGGGAGGTCAGTTGATTGACAAGAACACGGTTTACGGCGTCGTATGTCCACAGTTGATCGCCAGTCGGCCCCCCGCTTGCGGATGTCCAGCAAATGGCGTCTGAGCCGGAGGTCGATGGGGGCCGGACGCCGAGAAAGACCGTCACGCCCCCGCCGCAGCTCAAGGTGCAGGAGAAGCCGACGTTGGTCGCGGTCGTGTCAGGGCCATCGGAAGCGGGGCCGTCCATTCCATCAGAGGTCCCAGTATCGGCGACAACATTGCCTCCCATTGAGGCATCTGCTACGCCCCCCGTGGCGACTCCGCCCGCTGCACTCGCGCCACCTGTGGCGCCCCCACCGGCCGCGCTGGTACCCCCAACCGCGCCTATTCCCCCGCTGCCGACCCCGCCGACCGCGAAGATGCCACCCGTGCCCGGCGAACCGCCACTGCCGATGGAGCCACCCGTACCAGGCGAGTCAACAGGGCCATCCGTGCCAGTCAAACCACCACTGCCAATCGAGCCAGCAGTCCCCGTAAAGCCTCCGCTGCCACTAGATCCACCCGTCCCGGCAAAACCACCGGCGCCAGTCGAGCCACCCGTACCAGTCGAACCGCCGCTGCCAAGAGAGCCGTCCGTGCCACCGGAAGCTCCGACATCACTCCCAAGAATTGCGTCTGCATGTGCGCCATCTGGAGACGCTGCCGTGTCGCCAGAACCAGCTTCGCCCCCCGCATCGACAACCGGGCTAACCTGTAGTGTGATTGAGACTGTGGTCGAGTGGCCCGACGACACCACCGCGTCGGTTTCCGCGTGGGCCACCGGTGTTCCATCGATCAAGCCATCGACGACCAGGTGCACGGTCCCTGAAACCGAGGACGAGAGGTGGAGCCCCACATCGTGGGGAGCATCGCCGCGATAGGTGTAGCTGTCACCGCTCGATGCCACTCGGATACCGTTGAGCACGGGTACCGCCGCGTCTTTCGCAACGTGCACCACGACCAAAGAACGAGAGCTGCCCTTCGAGCACCCGAACAGCGCGGCCATCAAGAGGCACCCGGTGAAGACCTTCATCCGCAAGAGGCACCGATTGGGCAAGAGGGATCCTTGGCACTAGGTCGAAGAAAGAAAATGCTGGCCGCAATCCCACCGGCTACGACAGCCACGCCGGTCCAGAACCACCAGCGCGCATAGAAACGCGGGAGCGCTGGCGCGGGAGTCTCGGTTGGCGAAGAGCCCGTCAAAAGCCCTGCAGCGGGCGCCTCCGGAATGGCCGGCGGAACCGTGGTCAAAGGACCCAACGAGGTTGTTCTGGGGCTTTGCGGTTCCGCGGCTGCCGCCTTCTCCGGAATGGCGGCAATGCTTGGCTTCGGGCCTGCCCCCTCGGCGGCTTTGAGTTTCGCTTCAAGCTCGGCTATGCGCGCTTCCACCATGGTGCGGTTCGGCGGATTGGGCATTGTGCGAAGGTAGGCGCGATACGAATGGAGCGCATTTTGGTCGTCGCCAAGCTTCCAGTTGCACTGCCCAATATTGAAAAGAAGGGAAGGCGAAGGTTGAAATGCAGTTCCGCCTGTTCGGCCGTGGCGCGGGCTTGCTCCTTTTCCGCAGCGGTGGCCGCGTAGGCGGACGTCCAAGCCAGCAGAAGCGCACAAGTCAATCCCCATTTTAAGAACATCATAGCTGAGGGAGGTATCACAGCAGGGTGGTGGCCCCAAGCCCTTGAGAAGCGCTGAGCGGGATCTCGAACCAGACCTTCAGCGAGGTAGCTGCACACGCGAGATCTGCCGGTCGGCCAGCTCCTGGCAGGCGCGATCGCATTCCTGGAATTCCAGGGCCAGCTGGGCCTGCTCGCGACAGAAGTCGCGCATGGCATCCTCGGCTGGCGAACAGATCGATTTAAGGTTTTGCACCGTGCGCGCAAGCAGCGCCTGGCGCTCTGGCGCCGGCATGTCCCGAATCGCCCTGCGCTCTGCGCCTTCGCTGTGAATCAGAAGGAGGATTGCGCCGGCAATCCCGACGATCAGGGCAATCCACTTCAACCATCCAGGCAACCGGGCGAGACGAGATTCTTCATCTTGTATTTCCGGTTCCCTGGGAGGTTCGACCAATTTCAACCCGTGCGACATGACAGTTCAATGAGTACGCATGCCGCATGCCACTTTTCGAAGAGCCAATAAGGCACGGAGCATGCGCCGGGAGCCGTCGGTTCCTGCAAACCGCAAGCCGTGCTCCCTTGCAGCTTGCATCCTGCACGATCAGCGTGAATTCTGGCACAGGAGTCACCAGGGGAACAGCGGGTGCGCTAGAATCCCTTCGTGGATCCGCTGAACGTCCTTATTGTAGACGACGAGAAGAACATCCGGCACACCCTGCGCGTGTGTATCGAATCCCTGGGCGGAAAAGTGGGCGAAGCTTCGTCGTCGGAGGCCGCCCTCGAAGTCATGGGGCGGACGAGCTTCGACATGGCCTTCCTGGACTTGAAGCTCGGCACGCAGAGCGGCCTCGACCTCATCCCACGGCTGCTGGCCGAGAATCCAAATCTGACCATCGTGGTGATCACTGCCTACGCGACGATCGAAACCGCGGTCGAAGCCATGCGCCGTGGGGCTTGGGACTACCTGCCCAAACCGTTCACCCCAGCACAGATCCGGCACACCTTGGATCGCGTGCTCAAGCAGCGCTCGCTGACCAGGCGTGCCGCCGACCTGGAAAGCCAACTCAGCGCGGAGACCCCGGACGTACTGCTTGCCTCGGCCGCGCCCTCGGTGCGCGCGGTGATGGACGTGCTGTCCCGTGCCGCGCAGTCCGACGCGGCGGTGCTCTTCCGCGGCGAGAATGGCACCGGCAAGGGCGTGCTTGCGCGAGCCTTGCACAAACAGAGCAAGCGCGGCGAGCGGCCCTTCGTGCTGGTCAACTGCCCCACCCTTTCCGAGGAGCTCTTGGCCAGTGAGCTGTTCGGCCACGCCAAGGGCGCCTTCACGGGCGCCGTCCGCGATCAGGTCGGGCGAGTCGAAGCCGCCGAGGGCGGCACGGTTTTCCTCGACGAGATCGGCGAGATGCCCGGCAATCTGCAGGCCAAGCTCTTGCGCTTCTTGCAGGAAAAGCAGTTCGAACGCATCGGCGAAACCCGGACCCGCCAAGCCGACGTGCGCGTGGTAGCCGCCACGAACCGCGACCTGGATGCAGACGTGCGCGACGGCAAGTTTCGCGAGGATCTGTTCTATCGCTTGAACGTCGTCGAAGTGAAGGTGCCGGCTTTGCGCGAGCGGCGCGAAGACATTCTGCCTCTGGCCAGACACTTTCTCGCCTTCTTCGCCCGCGCCACGGGCCGGGCCGTTCCCGAACTCTCCCCCTCCGCAGAGCGCGCCCTTGAGGACTACGCATGGCCCGGCAACGTGCGCGAACTGCGCAACGCCATCGAACGCGCCATGATCCTCTGGCCATCGCCGCGGCTAGAGCCGCAAGCCTTTCCCGAGCGCATCGCCGGCGCCAAAGAGCGTGGTCCCTACGTCGGCGGCGACTACAACGTCGAGGCCATCGAGCGCGCCCACATCTTGTCCGTGATGGCGCGCGCCTCGTCCCTCGACGCCGCCGCGGCGATCCTAGGCATCGACAGCTCGACCCTGTGGCGCAAACGCAAGCGCTACGATGAAGCGGGCTGAGACTAGGGTGCTGTTGCGGTCGGGCCCGCAGGCGGCGCCGCGGGCTGGCCGAACTGCCGATCGAGCGCCAGATTGAGTTCGAGCACGTTGACTGTGGGCTCGCCCAGGAAGCCAAAGTCGCGGCCCGAGACGGCTTCGTCGAGTGCGGCCGTGATACGAGCGGCGCTGACCGCGCGTGCATGCGCCACGCGCGGAACTTGCCACATGGCCGCGCTGGGACTGATGTGCGGATCGAGGCCGCTGCCCGACGTGGTAACGAGTTCGGCTGGGATTTCGCCAGTGGCGTCGGGGTTATCCTTGCTCAGCCGCGCAATGTCGGCCTTGACCCGGTCTTGCAGCTTGGCCGAGGTTGGACCGAAGTTCGATCCGCCGGATGCCAAGGGATCGTACCCAGTGCCCGCGGCCGACGGACGCAGCTGAAAATAGGCTGGGTTGGCGAAATTTTGCCCCAGCAGTCGTGAGCCAACGACCTTCCCACTTTCGTCCTTGGCCAGGCTGCCATTGGCTGCGCTCGGGAACAGCACTTGCGCCAAGGCAGTCATCCCCAAGGGATAGAGGATGCCGGTCAGGACCAGGGTTACCAAGGTTACGCGCAGAGCGACGACAAAGGTCTTCATGATTGATTCCTCAAATTAGGTGGAGCGCCTGCAGCGCCAAATCGACGATCTTGATGCCGATGAACGGGGCGACGATGCCACCCAATCCGTAGATGAGCATGGAGCGACGGAAGAGCGCCGCCGCGCCGAGCGGCCGGTACTTCACCCCGCGCAGAGCCAGCGGGATGAGCAGCACGATGATGATGGCATTGAAGATGACCGCGGACAGGATGGCGCTCGACGGTGACGCCAGGCCCATCACGTTGAGTGGCGCGATCTCGGGAAATGCCCCCATGAACATGGCGGGCAGAATGGCGAAGTACTTGGCCACGTCGTTGGCGATAGAGAAGGTCGTCAGCGCGCCGCGGGTCATGAGCAACTGCTTGCCGACCTCGACCACTTCCAACAATTTGGTCGGGTTCGATTCCAGATCGATCATGTTGCCGGCTTCTTTCGCCGCCTGCGTGCCACTGTTCATGGCCACGCCGACATCGGCTTGCGCAAGCGCCGGGGCGTCGTTGGTGCCGTCGCCGGTCATGGCGACCAGCTTGCCTTTGGCCTGTTCGGCCTTGATGAGGCGCATCTTGGCCTCGGGGGTGGCCTCGGCGAGAAAATCGTCGACGCCGGCTTCTTTGGCGATGGCGGCTGCCGTGCGCGGATTGTCGCCCGTGATCATGACGGTGCGAATACCCATGGCGCGGAAGCGCTCGAAACGCTCTTTGATGCCGCCCTTGACCACGTCGTTCAGGCGCACGACCCCGAGCACGTTCTTGCCTTCGGCCACCGCGAGCGGTGTGGCGCCCTGATCGGCGATCTTCTGCGCGATTTCCTCCAAAGCGGCTGGTACCTGCCCGCCCATGGACTCGACCCACGACTTGATGGCGTCCACGGCGCCCTTGCGGATTTTCCGTCCGTCGAGGTCGCACCCACTCATGCGGGTCAGCGCCGAGAACTTGACGAACTGCGCGCCTAGCTGTTCCACATTGCGACCGCGTAGACCAAACTTCTCCTTGGCCAGCACCACGATAGAGCGGCCCTCCGGTGTCTCGTCGGCGAGGCTGGCGAGCTGAGCCGCATCGGCAAGCGCATTCACCGCGCTGCCACCCACGGGAATGAACTCGGTCGCCATGCGGTTGCCGAGCGTGATGGTGCCGGTCTTGTCGAGCAGCAGGGTGTCGACGTCGCCGGCCGCCTCGATGGCACGGCCACTCATGGCGATGACGTTCTTGCGGATAAGGCGATCCATACCGGCAATGCCAATGGCGGACAGCAAACCACCGATCGTTGTGGGAATGAGGCACACCAAAAGCGCGACAATGACCGTCGCTGACAAACGAATCGAGGAGTACGCCGCCAGCGGCACCAAGGTCACGCAGGCAAGCAGAAAGACGATGGTCATTCCCACCAGCAGGATATGCAGCGCGATCTCATTGGGCGTCTTCTGCCGGGTGGCGCCTTCGACGAGGGCGATCATGCGGTCGAGAAAGGTATGTCCTGGATCCGAGGTGATTTTGATGACGATGCGGTCGGAAAGCACGCGCGTCCCGCCCGTCACAGCCGAACGATCGCCGCCGCTCTCGCGGATAACCGGCGCGGATTCCCCGGTAATGGCGGATTCGTCCACCGAGGCAACACCTTCGATGACCTCGCCGTCGCCCGGGATCAGGTCGCCGGCGTCCACGACCACGAGATCGCCGGTACGCAGGGAATCGGCCGCCACGCTCTCCTCGGGTCCTTTAGGGGATTTTAGCTTGCGAGCGGTGGTTTGCGTGCGCATCTTGCGCAAGCTCGCGGCCTGCGCCTTGCCGCGGCCTTCGGCAACCGCCTCGGCCAAATTGGCGAAGACCACGGTGAACCACAGCCACAGCGAAATGCTGATGGTGAACCACAGCGGGGCCGAATCGGCGGTTGGCGAAAAGGCATCGCGCAAGGCGATCAGCGTCGTCAACACGCTGCCGATCTCGACCACGAACATCACCGGGTTGCGGATGACCTTGGCGGGTGAGAGTTTGCGCAGGCTTTCCTTGCCGGCCTCCTTGAGAATCGCGCGGTCGAACAGGGCAATGGCTTGAGTTTGAGAACGCATTAGAACACCTTTCCGGCGGCGGCAACGAAGTGCTCGGCAACCGGTCCAAGTGAGAGTGCGGGGAAGAAGGTCAAAGCGCCGACGATCAAAATGACCGACACCAGGAGACCGGAGAACAGCAGGCCATGGGTGGGGAAGGTTCCCGGCCCGGCGGGCACGGTGCGCTTGCCGCGCATGGAGCCGGCCAGCGCCATGACTGGAATCATCATGAAGAAGCGGCCGAACAGCATGGTGATGCCAAGGGTGGTGTTCCACCACGGCGTGTTCGCGTTAAGCCCGGCGAAGGCGGACCCATTGTTTCCGGCGCCGCTGGAATAGGCGTAGAGGATTTCCGTGAGCCCGTGCGGCCCGGCGTTGTTGAGCGACGACGTGCCGTAGCCCGCAACCGAGGACCACGCGGAAAAGCCCAAGATTATCAGGGGGAAGATGAGGATATACAGCATCGCCAACTTCATCTCTCTGCCCTCGATCTTCTTGCCCAGGTATTCGGGCGTCCGCCCGACCATCAGCCCGGCAATGAACACGGACATCAGTACGAACATCAATATGCCGAAGAGACCTGCGCCCACTCCGCCAAAGACCACCTCGCCGAGCTCGATGTTGATGAGCGGAATCATGCCGCCAATCGGATTGAAGCTGTCGTGCATGGAATTGACGGCCCCGCACGACGTACCCGAGGTAATGGTCGCCCACAGGGCCGAATTCGCCACCCCGAACCTAGCCTCCTTGCCCTCCAAGTTGCCAAGCCCGTGGTCGAGCGGGAACGCGGACAATGCGGCGCTCGGCCGAGATTCCGACGCATAGGCCGTCGTGATGCCCGCGACCAACAGAACGGTCATGGCCGCCAGAATCGCCCAACCCTGTTTCTGGTTTCCCGCCATGCGGCCGAAGGTATAGGTCAGCGCGGCTGGGATGCACAGCAGGAGCACCATCTCGATGAAGTTGGTGAAAGGCGTCGGGTTCTCGAAGGGATGGGCGCTATTGGCATTGAAGAAACCGCCTCCGTTCGTGCCCAGTTCCTTGATCACCTCCTGCGAGGCCACGGGGCCGAGCGGGATGACCTGTGCCGCGCCTTCCAGGGTCTTGAGGTGCAGGTACGGAGCGAAGTTCTGCACCACTCCCTGTGACACCAGGATCAACGTGAAGATCACGCTGATGGGCAAGAGCACGTAGACGATGGAACGGATCACGTCGACCCAGAAGTTCCCCAGACCCTTGTCGTCCTTTTCACTGGGCTTGCGGGTCAGCCCGCGCGCCAAGGCCAGCGCGACGCCAAGGCCGGCAGCGGCAGAGGTGAAGTTGTGCCAAGCAAGCCCCGCCATCTGCGTGAGGTAACTCATGGTGGTCTCGCCCGAGTAGGACTGCCAGTTGGTGTTGGTGTTGAAACTGACCGCCGTGTTGAAAGCGAGGTGTTCAGCGGGCCCAGCGAGCTTCTCGGGATTAAGCGGCAAGACGTGCTGCAAGCGCTGGATGAAGTAGGTCACCAGGATGCCGAGTACGCTGAACACGAGAAGCGCGGCCGTGTACTCCTTCCAATTCTGCGCCGCCGGCTGCTTGAGTCCGCTCAGGCGCAAAAGAAAGCGCTCGACCGCGCCCAGGGTTCGCCTAAAGGGCCTCTGCTCGCCTTCGAACACGCGATAAAGATAAATTCCAAGCGGCTTGGTAAGCGCGAGAATCACAAGCAGGAAAAATACAATCTGAAGCCAACCGTTTGCGGTCATCAGAAGCGCTCCGGTTTGATAAGTGCGTAGACCAGATACACGGCAAGGGCCACCGCTAGCAGGCCACCCAGCGCATAGTCGAGACTCATGGTTTTCTCCTAGCCGAGACGTTAGAGTTTTTCGCACGCCTTGGTGTAGAGCCAAGCGCCAGCGAAGAAGCCGATGGTGATGAGGGTGAAAAGTAGATCTTTCATGGGGTCACCCCGACTGCCACAGCATGCCTCATGCCAGACTTTCAGCGCTGGCAAGGCGAACGATCGCGGGGCGGACGGCATCCCAAGGGTTGCAAATGGAAACCAGGCCAGTCGAGAAGGTTGTAAAATGCAGTACTGCTGTCCTTTCAAACGCGGTTTGACAAAATTCGGCTAGAAATCTCCTGGAGAAACGCACACTCCTGGTAAAGAAGGTTTGGCTTACCGCTTGCTTCCTCCAACATCGGCCGCACCTAGACACCCATCATGACCACTCCCAACCTGCGTCCGCGTGCCGAGGACTTCCTCGAGCTGGTACAGAAGAGCAAGCGCGGACGGCTCAAGCTCTACATCGGCTTTGCCGCCGGGGTGGGCAAGACCTATCGCATGCTTGAAGAGGCGCACGCCCTCAAGAAGCGCGGCGTGGACGTGGTCATCGGATTCATCGAAACCCACGGCCGTGCCGAGACCGCGGCTTTGCTCCAGGATCTGGAGATTGTGCCCTTGCGCCAGGTGGAATACCGCGGAGTCACCATCGAGGAGATGAGTCTGAATCAGATCCTGAAGCGCAAACCCGAAGTCGCCCTGGTCGACGAGCTGGCGCACACCAATCCGCCCGACAGCCGCAACAAACGTCGCTACCTAGACGTGCTGGAACTCATCGACGCTGGCATCAATGTCATCGGCGCCTTCAACGTGCAGCACCTCGAAAGCCTCAACGACCTGGTCGAGCGGGTCACTGGCGTGGTGGTGCGCGAAACCATTCCCGACAGCTTCCTCAAACAAGCCGATCAGGTGGTCAACCTCGACCTGACCGTCGAGGATCTGCAAGAGCGGTTGCGCGCTGGCAAGATCTACAAGACCGATCGCATCCCGTGGGCCCTGGAGCACTTCTTCAAAGAACAAAACCTGGCCCATCTGCGCGAACTCGCCTTGCGCGAGGTGGCCGAGAGCATCGAGCGCTCCGCCGCCGTGACCCGACCGATGCTCGGCGATGGCAGCGGGGCCCATCCCACCGCCACGCGCAGCCGCGTGATGGTATGCGTGTCGTCGGGCTCCCCGCGCACGCCCATGCTGGTGCGCCGGGGCTCGCGCATGGCGGGCCGATTCAACACCGATTGGTTCGTGGTGTTCGTCGAGACGCCGAGCGAGACGCCCAATGAGATCGACGCCGAATTGCAGCGCCACCTGTTCGCCAATATCGAGAAGGCGAAAGAACTCGGGGCCGAAACTGTTCGTCTCAAGGGCAAGGATCCCGTGGAAGCAATCCTCGATTTCGCCCGGTCGCACAACATTGGGCACATCATCGTGGGGCGCTCTCAGCAGGCCTGGTGGAAGCAATTGCTCGGGCGCTCGATACCACTGCGCCTGGTTCGCGAGGCCGCCCAGTTCGACATCCACATCGTCTCGCTCGAAGACGAGGTGACGGGATGACCTTTCGAGGCAAACTCATGCTCACCATGGCCCCGCTGGTCGTGGCCCTGGCATCGGTGGGCGTGGTCTCGGGCATGGTGACCGGCATCTTGGCTCGCCAGCCCGCCCACATCTGGAGGGACAACTATCGCAGCGTGCTCGCGGCAGAGCGCATGAAGGAGAGCATCGAACGCATCCACGAAGCCGTGCTGCAGGAGCTGCTCGGTCGGGAGGAGACGGCGCGCTCGGTGTCAAACAGCATCGAGTTATTCGAACGCGAACTTGCCGTCGAGGCCGACAACATCACCGAACCCGGCGAGGGCGAGGCCGTCGCCAAGATGCGGACGCACTGGGCAGCGTTCAAACGAGTCTTGGCAGAGTTTCGTGCCACGACCGAGCTCGCAGCTCGCAAGGAGTTCGCTTTCGCCACCTTGAACCCGGCGTTCAAGAACGTAAAACAAACGGCCGACGAAATTTTGGACATCAATCAGGACGCCATGATTCTCAAGGGTCAGCGCACCGAGCAGCGCGCGGCCCGATTCGAACGCATCCTGACCGTGGCGGTCATCTTGGCTTCGGTTTTGGGCCTGCTGGCATCGGTCAGTCTGACCACGCGGCTTTTGCGACCGCTCGGCGTCGTGTCGGCGGCCGTGCGGCGCTTCGGCCAGGGCGACCTGCAGGCGCGTGCCCGCGTGCAAGGCGAAGACGATATCGCCCAGCTTGCCCAGGAATTCAACACCATGGCCGACCACCTCGAGCGCTATCGCAAAAGCTCGCTCGGGGAACTCTTGCAAGCGCAACAGGCTTCGCAGGCCTCCATCGACAGCCTGCCCGACCCGGTGCTGATGCTGGATGCGGCCGGAAATCTCCAGGGCACGAATGCCGCTGCCCGCACCATCCTGGGCATCGACCCGGACGAGAGCGGAAGCTCTTCGTTCGAGAAAGTAGATCCCGGCGTGCGGTCATTGCTGGACCGGGTGCGCGCCCATGTCGTGGGCGGCCGCGGCGCCTATAGCCCCAAGGGCTTTGAAGAGGCCTTGCGCGTCCCCTCGCCGGATGGCGAGCGCATCTACGTGCCGCGGGCAACGCCCATCTATGGCGAAAACGGCAGCGTTGCAGGCGCGGCCGTCGTGCTTCAGGACATCACCCGGCTGTTCCGTTTCGATGAACTCAAGAACAATCTGGTAGCCACCGTCGCCCATGAATTCCGCACGCCCCTCACCTCGTTGCGCATGGCCATTCACCTGTGCACGGAAGAGGCGGTGGGACCGCTGACGGCCAAGCAGGCGGACCTGATGTTCGCCGCGCGCGACGACTGCGAGCGTTTGCAAACCATCGTCGACGACTTGCTCAACCTGTCTCGCCTGGAGTCGGGCGGCATCGACCTGCAAAAACGCAGGGTGGAACCGCAATCGCTCGTGGATCTGGCCATCGACGTGCACAGCGCCGCGGCCAAGTCGCAACAGATCGCCCTGCGCTCCGAAGTATTTCCAGGCTTGCCCGAGGCATTCGCCGACCCGGATCGACTGCAGCTCGTCTTCACAAACCTGCTCAGCAATGCGCTTCGCTACTCGCCAGCAGGCAGCGAAATCGTCGTGCGCGCCCTCGCCGACGCCGACCCGGAAGACGCCTCCCCTGGAACGGCCAATGGCCACGGCCTCATCCGCTTTGAAGTTTGCGACCAGGGCCCCGGTATTCCCGTCGAGCATCAGGAAGCACTCTTCGAAAAATTCTTCCGCGTGCCTGGCCGTCCGGGCGGTGGCGCCGGGCTCGGCCTCTTCATCGCGCGCGGTATCGTGCAAGCCCACGGCGGACGCATCGGCGTCAGCAGCGTGGCCGGCCGCGGCTCCACATTCTGGTTCACCATCCCGGCGGCACCAGATCGGCCCGTATAGGAATCACCATGGCACTTCCCCTTCAAGCCAAGACCGGTCAGACCCTCGATGGGCGATTCTTGCTCAACGAGGAAATCGGCCGCGGCGGCATGTCGACGATCTTCAAGGCGCAGGATTTGCAGAACCAAGACAAGCCAGTGGTGGTCAAGGTGCCCCTGCCCGCCTTTTCCAGCGGCGTCGGTGCCTGGTCCATGTTCCAGCGCGAAGAGGAGATCGCCCGCCAGCTCGACCATCCCTACATCCTGAAATTCCTACCCCTGGCCACGGGCACGCGCCGGCCTTACTTGGTCACCGAGTTCGTGCCTGGTATCACGCTGGCCGATCGTCTGGCCCAGCAGTCGCCTTTGCCCGAGACCGAGGCACTGTCCATCGCCAGCAAGGTTTGCGAGGCGCTGGAACACGTTCACGAACGGGGCGTCGTTCACTACGATCTCAAGCCCGGCAACGTCATGCTGTGTCCGGATGGGACCATCCGCCTCATCGACTTCGGCTTGGCCCACACCGCGGTCACCGCACGCTTCACCCTGTCCGGTGGAGTTCCGCCGATCGGTTCCTCGGACTACGTCGCACCCGAACAGATCAAACGCAAGCGCGGTCGCAAGAGCGTGGACATCTACGGGGTTGGCACGCTGCTTTACGAAATGTTGACCGGAAAGACACCCTTTCCCGGCGACGACCCCTTCGTGGTGGCCAGCGCGCGCCTGCTCGGCGACCCGCCGGCGCCGCGCACCTTGAATCCGGCCATCTCGCCTCAAGTTGAAGAGATCGTACTCAAGGCACTGCGCCGAGATCCCGACGAGCGCTACCCGAGCGCCGCGGCCATGAAAGCGGATCTCGATCATCTAGACCAGGTCGCGGTCACTGGCCTTTCCAAACGGCTACATCCCGTCACACGCTGGCGTCGCACGCTCCGTTTCGCCCGCCACATCGCGACCTGGGTTTTGCTGCCGGTAGCATCGCAGGTCATTCTCTTCTTGCTGCTGTGGCACCACCTCGCGCACAAGTGAAGACGCGCCAGCGATGACTGTTCGACGATCCTTCGTACTCTCCGAAAGGCAACATGAGGACTAAGACAGAAAATCTTCCGTGGTTGATTGGGGGCGTGGTGTTCTTGGTATTGCTTCTGGCTTTCCTATTGTATTTCCGCCAGGAAGCAAACTCGGCCCAGCAACTCGCCGACAAGGCCAGTCGCGTCGATATCGTGGCGCGAATGCAACTCGGCCTCGCCTCCGAGTCCGAGGCCGAGAAGAGCGCTGTTCTTGCCATCACCGACAAGGACTCCCAGACCTTCGCCGACCAGGCCCGCGCCGCGACGGGGGAGGTCGAGCGAGAGCGCCAGGAGATCGGTGTTTTGCTGACGACCGTCGGCACCAAACGTGAGCAGGACCTGCTGGCCCAGTTCACCGATGCATTCGGCAATCTGAAGAAGTTGGACGAAGAGGTCCTCCGCCTGGCGGTGAAGGGCACGAACCTCAAAGCCTACGGTCTATTGTTCGGGGCAGCGTCAAGTACGCTGGCGGAAATGGACTCGGCCCTCTCGCGCGTGATTGCAAAGCACGCAGACTCGCCTGGTACCCAGCGGGTGATGCCCATGGCATTCGGCGCCCGAATCGGAGTACTGCGAATCCAGACTCTGCTCGCGCCCCACATTCCGGAAGAAAGCGACGCGAAGATGGATCAACTGGAAGCCTCGATGGCCAAGGAGGAAGCGCAGATTCGAAGCGACCTCGATAGCCTCACGTCTTTGGCCAAGCCCAAAGGCGATGCCGACGTCGTAGCAGCAGTTTCCCAATTCAGCCGTTACGAAGAACTCAAGGCACAGATCCTGGCGCTATCGCGCGAGAACACCAATGTCCGCTCGCTGGCCTTGTCCCTGAACCACAAGCGCAAGGCGATGACAGTCTGCTTGGACGCCCTAGGCGCGCTGAAGGAAGCCATCCTCCAAGAACCGATCGCCGGCGTGACCTACGGTCGACCCGAAAAGCCTCGGTAGCCCCATTTTCCCCTGTCACTCGTTGCTGTCCTCGCTTTCAGGGAAGCTTTCCGCGCGGCCGGACGGCCAGCCAATGATGGCCAGGAACACGTCCAAGACGAAAAAACCAACAGCAAGGTCGTTGAAGAGCATCGCCTGACGCAAGTCCGGCCAAAGCTGATTCGCGGCCCAAAGCAGAAAGGCAACGGCCAACAAGACCGCCTTGGCAAGATCCCTACGTTCTGGGCGAATCACAGACTGATGAGCCAGGTAAGCGAATGCAATCAGCGCGAGAGGGAACGCACCAAGGACATCATGCGCGCGTGACGGAAAGAGCTTCGGGAAAATATCCCACGTCATGAGCACGACGATGGAGGCGAGCGCAATCGCCCCTAGCACAAGCGGCACTCGTCGGTGGGCCTGGTCGAGACGGATGAGCATCACTTGAAACTAGTGCTGCAAGCAGAGCGGCATTGGACTGTGCTCGACGATTTCGCGCGTACCCGAGCCGTGAATCAGCTCTACCAGGCGCGAGCGCGCAAACGCGCCCATCACGAAAAGGCCGGCGCCGAGATCGCGGCCAAGTTTCACGAGCGCGTCGCTGGTCGGTAACAACGAAACGATGTTCTGCGTGAATGCCTTGATCCCGAAAGAGCGCAGTTTCTCGACGGCGCCGTTGGCGGTGTCCCATGCCTTCGCGCCATCGTCGCCGACCGTGGCGACGTGGATCTCCCGCGATTCCGCTAGCCCACTCTGGACAAAGCCGGTCAGCGCGTGTTCGGACGGCTCGCTGCCGTCGTAGGCGACAACAACGGTCTGGCCGAGGCCGCCCTCGGGATTGGTCTCGGGGATAAGGAGGACGGGATGGGTCGCGTGGCGTAGGATTCTTTCGCGCGTCGCCGAATCCTCGGTCGCCGTCATGAGACGAAAGTTCGCATCACGTCCCATCACAGTCAGATCATGGAGCTCCATTTCACCGATGATGCTCTCCGCCGGCCGTCCAACGATCTCAAGCTCGTGAGCAACGACACCTTCTGAGCGACAGCGTTGCTCGAATTGACCAAGCCACTCCGCGGCCTGCGCACGCGCATCGGCCAGCAAGGCCTTGTCGCGTTGCTGTTTGAAGCTCGATCCCCCTATGCTCACCGATGTTGCAGCACGAATGCCAGGCTCGTCGACGATGGCCATTCCCACGAGGGAAGCATGCCGTTCGAGTGCGATCTCTATTGCGGTACGCGTTGCCGCCTCGCTGCTCGCCGATCCTTCGAGACAAACCAGGATGTCCTTGATCATGACGTTCCTCCAAGTGGCCCTGATGTGTTTCCTTGCTGGGGCCACACCCAGAGTCAAAGCATGCGACATGCCAACAAGCCGGGCATGGAGCGCGGCCTATTCCGCCCAAGTTCGCGCATACCTCTTGCACGTTGCACGACCGACCGTCACCTGCCATTGCGTTTTCTGCGCTCATGCCAGTTTCCTCGTCCCGACCGCCTGGCGAACCTGTTCGACAGCCAGCAGATAGGCAGCCAGCGCCTGACGGTATTCGATCTGCGTCGCCCGACAGCTGCGTTCGTCGTAGAGAAAATCGAACAGACTGGAGGCTCCACGCTTGCAGGCGTACTCGCTGATGTCTCGGCTCTTTTCTGAAACCTCGAGATGGCCCGAGCGATAGTGCTGGGCGATGCGGTAGTTGCGTTGCAGTCCTTCGTAGGCGTCGCGTACGTCGGTCATGACTTGGCCAAGCACAGACGCCTTCTGCAGCTCGGCTTGGATCACGGCGACGCGGGTGCGGCCAATTTCGCCCTGGTTGCGGTTGAAGATTGCAAGCGGGATGCTGAGCCCAATGGCGGCCGTGTTCGCAGTCTTGTCCCCGCCGAGCGGCGATCGCACGTAATCAGCCGCCACGGTCAGGTCTTGCACGCCGTTCGACTCGGCCAAGGAGAGCTGGCTCTTCGCCGCGGTCACCGATTGAATAGCCGCGCGCAAATCGGGCCGATTTTCTTCCGCCAATTTCTGGAGCTTGTCGAGCCAAGCTCCTTCCCGAGCGCAACCAACGCCTCGGTTGTGGACAGCAGCGAAGTCTTTGGAAGTTGGCACGGCAATGGCTACGCAATCGATCATTTGTCGGGTTAAGCGTTGAACAAAGAGAGGGTCCATCCCTTGGGTGAAGAATCGCCACCACTCGATCTTGCCAGGACAAGCCTGCCAATGCGGAGATCCGTCGAGGCCCTGGTGATCGCTGCTCGCACGGAAGCGCCGGTCATGCTCCTCGCGGAGGTTGGAACAGAGGTGAACCACCTTGCTCGATTCGTTCACGACAACAGCGAGCGACGCGGCCAACCCTTCCTAGCCCTATCCTGTCCCTCCGCAACAGCACTGCCAGGGGCTCTTCTGCAAGGGGCTGGAACACTGTTTCTCGATGAGGTTGGCGAGCTTGTTCCAGGGCTTCAGACCAAGCTCGCTCACCTTCTGGAGACGCCTTCAGCGCAGGCCTCCAAGTCGCGTCTGATTTCCACCACGAAGCACGACATCTTCGAGGCAGTCAGGAAGGGGAACTTTCGCAACGACCTATTCTTCAGGTTGAATGTGGTCGAGATTCGGGTGCCGCCGCTGCGGGAAAGACGCGCCGACATTCTGCCCCTGACCCGCGAGCTGGTGGCCTCGTTGAGCGTCGATCTCGGTCGGCGTGTCCCGTCGATCTCCGACGAAGCCGCCTCGTTGTTGCAACAACACGCATGGCCGGGCAATTTTCGCGAGCTCAAGAATGTCATCGAGCGCGCGCTCTTGATCTGGCCCGGGGACGTTTTGGAGCCCGAGGCGTTCACCGAGATCAAGACCGCGGACACATTTCGGCGTCCGCGCGTGGGCGACAACGTCACCCTGCAAGACCTCGAGCGCGAGCACATCTTGAGAATCATGACCCGAGTGGGAGATCGCAAGAGTGCTGCCGCCATTCTCGGGATAGCCGAAACCACGCTGTGGCGACGGCGCAAGTTGTACGACCGGGCAGGCAAGACCGACCATGGGTCTGTCAAACCGGGCTGACGGTTGCAAAGTGCAAATTCCTACCGGCAAACACTCTGCAAACCACAATCGTTTGGTTTCCGAAAACCTCAGGCGCATATTTCCGGTTTGTTACTTACGCCGAGACTGTTCACCATTCGGCATATTCCCTCGCCGCGAAATCCCGAGTCCCGCAGCCAATGGTGAACGCATGGGCGCGCCCAAGAGGCCACATGGCACGATAGCTGCTGTTCTCTTGGTCAAAGAGGCGCTGATTTACCTCTCGATTGGAGACTACCCATGTTGGACGTTCTTTTCATTGCCGTCACCGTCGCGTTCTTCGCAATCTCCCTCGCCTACACCGCTGGCTGCGAAAGGCTCTAGTCATGGAAACCACGCTGGTAACTCTCATCTCGGCTGGACTTCTTGTCTACCTGTTCTGGTCCCTCTTGCGCCCGGAGAGCTTCTAATGGACTTCGCCGGTTGGATTCAGCTCGCGCTCATCGTCGCGGGATTTCTTTTCATCACCAAGCCGCTCGGGGTGTACCTGGTCAAGGTTCTCGACCCCGACGTAGGCGGACAACCCTGGCTCGCGCGTGTCCTCGGCCCCGTGGAGAGGCTGTGCTACCGCGTGCTGGGCGTGGATCCCAAGCGCGAGCAGACCTGGAAAGGCTTCGCTGTCTCCATGGTGATCTTCACAGGTGTGACAACGATCTTTACCTACGTCCTTCTACGCATCCAGCACGTGCTGCCGCTCAATCCCCAGCACATGCCAGCCGTGAGGCCCGACCTGGCTTTCAACACCGCGGCCAGCTTCAGCACCAACACCAATTGGCAGAGTTATGGCGGCGAAAGCACCATGAGCTACCTCTCGCAGATGGTGGCATTGGTGTTCCACAATTTCGCGTCGCCGGCCATCGGCATTGCAACTGCGGCGGTGCTGGTGCGCGGGATCGCGCGCTCGTCGGGCACGACCGTCGGCAATTTCTGGCGCGACCTCATCCGCCAGACCCTTTACCTGTTCATTCCCGCGGCCCTGATCTACTCGGTGTTCATGATGTTTCAGGGCATTCCCCAGAATTTCCTGCCCTACACCGCGGCCAAGACTGTCGAAGGCGCAACCCAGACCATCGCGCAAGGCCCCATGGCCTCGCAGATGGCAATCAAAATGCTGGGCACCAACGGCGGCGGCTACCTGAACGTAAACGCTGCCCACCCGTTCGAGAACCCGACGCCGCTCTCCAACTTCGTTCAGATCGTTCTCTTCATTGCGATTTGCAGCGCGCTCACCTACTACCTAGGTCGCATGGTCAAGAACCAGCGCCACGGCTGGGCGGTGTGGGCGAGCATGTTCGGCATGCTGATGGTAGGGATTCTGGTTTGCTGGTGGGCTGAGGCGCACGGCAACCCGCGGTTGCTCGCTCTCGGTGTGGATCCGTCCTTCGGCAACATGGAGGGCAAGGAAGTCCGCTTTGGCATCGCCAACTCGTCCATCTTCGCGTCCATGACCACCGCCACGGGATGCGGCGCCGTGAATGCCATGCACGATTCGTTCACGCCGCTCGGGGCGCTCGTGACCCTGGGCAACATTCTCATGGGCGAGGTCATCTTCGGCGGTGTGGGCAGCGGCCTTTACGGCATGCTGGTCTTTGTCTTCGTGGCCATCTTCATCGCGGGCCTCATGGTCGGCCGCACGCCCGAGTACCTGGGCAAGAAGATCCAGGCGCGCGACGTGAAGTTGGCGGCGCTCTCGCTGCTGGTGGTTTCGATCTTCACGCTGGGCGGAACGGCTTGGGCAAGCGTTTCGGGTTGGGCGACCGCCGGCCTCAACAATGGTGGTCCTCGCGGCTTCTCCGAGATGCTCTATGCCTACGCATCGGGGGTGGGCAACAACGGCTCGGCACTCGCCGGGCTGACCATGACACCGACCAATGGCAACATCATGTGGAACTTCGTCCAGGGACTCTCGATTCTTTTCGGCCGGGTCTTCCCTGCGATCCCGGTGCTCGCCCTGGCCGGCGCCTTGGTCCAGAAGAGGGCCACTGTTGCCGATGCCGGCAGTTTTCCGGTCACGGGACCGACCTTCATCATCCTGCTCACCGCCACCATCCTCATCGTCGGGGCCTTGACCTTCTTCCCATCGCTCGCGGTGGGACCCATCGTCGAGCACTTCCTGATGACCTCGTCGAGCTTGACCTTCTGACCTTGTGAAACTGGAGACGTCATGACTACCGCCAAGAAACGTTCCGTGTTCGAGCCCGAGATTCTCTTTCCCGCCATTCGAGCGAGCTTCGCCAAGCTCAATCCGCGACACATGGTCAAGAACCCGGTCATGTTCGTGACTGAAATCGGCGCGCTGGTCACCACCTTCGAAATCCTGCGCGCCAAGTCCCACGGCGAGTCGCTCGGCTTCGTGCTCCAGATTTGCATTTGGCTCTGGTTCACGGTGCTCTTCGCCAACTTCGCCGAGGCGCTCGCCGAGGGGCGCGGCAAGGCCCAGGCCGATGCGCTCCGTCGTGGACGCAAGAAGGCCTTCGGGCGTCGGCTGCGTCCCGACGGGACATCCGAAACGGTTCCCTCTGAGCTTCTGCGCAAGGACGACGAGGTGCTTGTGCCGGCACACGAGATCATCCCCGCTGATGGCGAAATCGTCGCCGGTGCGGCGATGGTCGACGAATCGGTCATCACCGGCGAGTCCGCGCCGGTTCTGCGCGAGTCGGGCGGCGATCGCTCGGCCGTGACCGCCGGGACCACCGTCATTTCCGATCAACTGCGAATTCGCATCACCGCGGATCCGGGCAAGAGCTTCCTCGACCGCATGATCTCCCTTATCGAAGGGGCCAAGCGCCAGAAGACGCCGAACGAGATCGCCCTCAACATCCTTCTCTCGGCGCTGACCATCATCTTCCTGTTGGTGTGTTTCTTCCTGCGGCCCTTCGGGACGTACATCCAAAGTTACACGCCCACGTTGTCGGCGTCGGCTTTCTCGGTGACGGTGCTGACCGCCCTGTTGGTCTGCCTCATCCCGACCACCATCGGCGGCCTGCTCAGTGCCATCGGCATCGCTGGGATCGATCGCATGGTGCAGAAGAACGTGCTCGCCATGAGCGGGAAAGCAGTCGAGGCGGCGGGTGACGTGCATACGCTCCTACTCGACAAGACCGGAACCATCACCTACGGCAATCGCCAAGCCGTGGCGCTGCTGCCTGCACCCGGCGTGGCTCCGCAAGAATTGGCCCAGGCGGCCCAGCTGTCGTCGCTAGCGGACGAAACACCCGAGGGCCGCAGCATCGTGACGCTCACCGAGAAGATGGGGCAGCCGGTACGCAAATCAGACGATCTGCCTTCCGCGACCTTCGTTCCCTTCTCGGCCAAGACGCGCATGAGCGGTGTGGACATGGACGGGCAGGCGACTCGCAAGGGGGCCGCGGAGTCAGTCAAGGCACTGGTGGGCGGGACGTTACCCTCTGCGGTTCAGGCCGATGTCGACAAGATCGCACGCAGTGGCGGAACCCCGCTTGTCGTGTCCCAATCCGGAAAGGTTCTTGGGGTGGTTCACCTCAAAGACGTCGTCAAAGAAGGTCTCGCCGATCGCTTCAGCCGCTTCCGCGCCATGGGGATCCGTACCGTGATGATCACGGGCGACAATGCGCTCACAGCCGCCGCCATCGCCAAAGAGGCCGGCGTCGACGACTTCTTGGCCGAGGCCACGCCGGAGAACAAGTTGGCGCTCATCCGCAGCGAACAGGCGGGCGGGCACCTCGTCGCCATGACCGGCGACGGTACCAACGATGCTCCCGCGCTAGCCCAGGCCGACGTGGGGGTGGCCATGAACTCGGGCACACAAGCCGCGAAGGAGGCTGGCAACATGGTCGATCTCGACAGCAATCCGACCAAGCTGATCGAAGTCGTCGAAATCGGCAAGCAGATGCTCATCACACGCGGCGCGCTCACCACCTTCAGCGTGGCCAACGACGTGGCCAAGTACTTCGCCATCATTCCCGCCATGCTCATCGGCGCGTTCCCACAAATCGCGCCTCTCAACATCATGGGGCTGGGCTCGCCCGGCAGCGCGATCCTGAGCGCGGTCATCTTCAATGCACTCATCATCATCTGTCTCGTGCCGCTGGCCTTACGAGGCGTGAAGTTCCGCCCGTCCAGCGCGGCGGAGATCCTTCGCCGTAATCTCCTCGTCTATGGCCTGGGCGGCCTCGTCGTTCCCTTCATTGGCATCAAGCTTATCGACCTTATCGTCCATAACCTTCTTGGAATGGTGTGACCATGCGCAATCTCATTCGAGAAACCTTTGTCTCTTTGCGTGCCACGTTCGTCATTGCTGTCCTTGGCTGCGTCCTTTACCCGCTCGCCGTCTACGCCATCGGTCACACGGTCCTGCGGCACGAGGCCGATGGATCGCTCGTCGACAAGCAAGGCAACCCCGCAGCGCCTGAAGACGCGGTCGGATCCAGTTTGCTCGCCCAGGGGTTCAAGGCACCCGAATACTTCCACCCTCGCCCATCGGCCGCCGGCGCGGGCTACGATGCCGCCAATTCCAGCGGCACCAACCTCGGCCCCATCAGCGAGAAATTGCTCAATGGTGCCGTCGACGATCCCAATACCAAAGACGTGGACGAGTCCTTCACGGGCATCAAACAGCTTGTGGTCGACTACCGAGCGGAAAACAAGCTTTCGGCGGATACCTTGGTTCCCGCCGATGCGGTCACGCGTTCGGGCAGCGGACTCGACCCGGACATCACCCCGGCCAATGCAGACCTGCAAGTCGTCCGTGTGGCCGACGCTCGCGACGTGAAGGTTGAGGAAGTTCGCGCCTTGTTGGCTCGCCAGACCAAGGGCCGACAATGGGGTTTGTTTGGCGATCCACGTGTGAACGTGCTTGAGATCAATCTGGCGCTCGATCGCGAGCTGCCCAAGCATCCCACGACCCCGGGTGAACCATCGGGCAAGGTCGCGGCAGCACCGCCTGTCGTCCCCTGACCGCGCGGTTCAGGCGGTATCCTGTATTGGTGAGATCCCTGCCACCACCGAGCCACAGCCCCAAGGCAGTTGCCACGCCAGCGATTGCAATCCCCAAGAGATCTCGAAACGCTCCACTACCAATGCGCCCAATACGGGAATTCGGGGGCGATGGCTTCCCTGAAGCGGTGGTTTCGCCGTAGGCGGCAGCCGCCATGGTGCAAGCAGCTCCTACAACGGCAACCGTGAGCAATGTCCTTACTTTAGTGGTCATGATGATTCCTCCTACTTTCAACCTCATTTCGAGGCTGCAGGTAAGATTCGCCAACTCGATTAAAAGGGCGTTAAAAGCGAAGCGGACGCAATTTCGGGCATAATTCCCCCATGCTTCTCAAGATCGTTCAAGTCGGCGTCCCCGTACTCCGCAGTGGCACGTGTCCCCTCACCCGCGACGAGATCAAGGGCGCGGAAATCCAGCAGGCCATCGAATGGATGCGCGAGACCATGCGCGAGGCGCCCGGCGTGGGACTGGCGGCGCCCCAAGTCGGTTTGCCGCTACGGCTCGCGGTTATTGAAGACATCGCGGACGTGCCCGAAAAAGAGCGCAAACCCGTCCCGTTTCACGTCCTCATCAACCCGCAACTCACGCTCGGGGCCGGGGTTGTCGAGCACTACGAGGGTTGCCTCAGTCTCGACGGCTTCCAGGCCCTGGTGCCGCGGGCGCACGCGGTGACCGTCGACGCCCTCGATCACCACGGAGAGCCCGTGAAAATCGAGGCTGGCGGCTGGTACGCGCGCATCCTGCAGCACGAGATCGATCACCTGGACGGAACGCTTTACATCGACCGCATGCACACCCGGACCTTCACCACGACCCGCAACCTGACCCAGCTGCTCACTTCAGACGCGGGGGAATAGCCGCAGGTCGTGCACCTGCCGCGCGTGTGCGCGCTGGTACTTTGCAGCGCTCGAGGGTCGCGGAGTATCCCGTGAACGCGTAGGGATGCTTGCTGGAACGCTTGGAAAATAGACTGGCTTCCAAGATGGAGCCCGAGTGTTTGAAGACCACCAGCGTGGCGCGGCTCCGGCCTGCGGTGGAAAAGCCGAAATTGTCTTGCTTGGTGTCGTACATGAGCGTGGCCGGAACAGCGGCACGTCTGGCGGAGTCTGGAAACGGGACGCGGTCCGAGCGCTTCTTCGCAGGCTTCATCACCTTGGTGACGACTTGCGCGCCGCTGGCATCGAGACGCGAGATTGCCCAGCGTTCCTGTCCGTCGAGCTGCCAACACCCCAGCAGAACTCGAAGAAGTTTTGGGGGGATCTTCTTCGTGGCCTTGTAGTCCTCGCTTGGCTCGGCCGCTGGCTTGACGCCCGACGGAGCGACATCCCTAATGGGCTCGGCCTTGGCGGGAACCTGGGCCTCAGCCGCTTCTTCCGCTGCCGGTTGCGCATCGATGGCGGGAAACGCCTGCAGGGGCGTCAGGAAGGCGAGTGCAACCAGGCCCCGAAGCAAGACACGGCCAGGATGGCCAAGCCACAACTCTCTGATGCATTTCATGGCACGTATTAACGTACACCAAGAGCCGAGAAGCCACGAGCGCGCGGTTCGATCAATCCTTGCGGCGCAAGATCGCCGCGAAGAAGCCGTCGGTGTCGTGTACGTGGGGCAGCAGGCGCAGGAAGGTTTCGTCGCCTAGCTCGGCGGCGCGAGGCTTGCCCCAGATTTCCTTGAGCGGCATGACCACGAAGTCTGGGCGTTCGCGCAAGAAGCGTTCGACGACGGCGTCGTTTTCTTCGCGCAACACCGAGCAGGTGGCGTAGATCAGGCGGCCGCCGATGGCCACCAGGGGTGCATAGGCAATGAGCAACGCGAGCTGATCTGCAGGATAGGCGTCCACGGCTTTGGGCGAAAGCCGCCAGCGTGCCTCGGGGTTTCTGCGCAAGGTGCCGAGGCCCGAACAGGGCGCGTCGACCAGCACGCGATCCCAGGCGCCCAGCTTGGCTTCGCCGGGCAGCTCGGGTCCGTTCACCTCGCGCGCCGAGAGGTTGGAGATCCCGGCACGCCGAGCCCGCCGCCGCAGCTCCTCCAGTTTCTTGCCGCTGGTATCGAGGGCCAGGATGCGGCCTTGATTGGCGAGCATCGCCGCCAGCGCCAAGGTCTTGCCCCCTGCCCCGGCGCAAGCATCGACCACGCGGCTGCGCGGCGGTGGCGCCACGGCCTCGGCCACAAGCTGGCTGCCTTCGTCCATGACTTCAAAAAGGCCCTCGCGAAACGCGGCCAAGCCGAAGGCGTTTACGCGCGTCTCGAAGGTAAGCCCGACTGAGGACAGTCGCGTCGGTTGCGCCGAGATCCTCTCCTCGGCCAGGCGGGCGACAAGTTCGTCACGCGTTCCCTTCACGGTGTTGGTGCGCACGCACATGGGCGCACGCGTGTTCATCGCCATGGCCAGCGAAGTCGCATTCTTTTCGCCGTGGCTGTCGATGAACCGCTGAAAGAGCCACGTAGGGAACGACACGCGCATGGCCTCTCGGTCCACACCGTCGCGGCCCGCCAGTCCCGCCTCATCAGAGGCCGCAAGATCCAAATCCAATTCACGACCCGCGAGCCGGCGCACATCGGCCTTGAGCGCCTCGGCCGGAATGCCATTGCGAAGTTCGTACACCAGCAGCTTCAGCTCTTGCCGCGCCATCGCCGAGATGATCTCGCGCCGCCCGCGCGCCGACGACAGCATCTCTTCCACGATGGCCTCCAGGCGCCGCTCCCAGCGCAAAAGCCCATACACGGTTTCCGCCACCATGCGCCGGTCGCTGCTGGCCAGATCCCGGCGTTCGCGAAATGCACGCGCCAAGATGTCGGTGGCAAAGCCCCACTCGGCCCGCGCCTCGGCCGAGATTTCCAAGGAAAGCGCATGCGCTCGCGCGGAAAGGCGGCGCCCGGTTTCAGACTGCTCTTGCATGAAGACGGGGATGGTACCGCGCCCGGACCAGTTGCGCTGAAAATCTCCGACCGAATACGCGGATCCGGGGCACCCCAAGCTGGGACTCCGGGGATCGACCGTGGTAGCTTTCTACCCAGATGCCGTCGGAAGTTGCCCAAGAAGTATCTAGGGTACTGACGGCCTGCCAAGCGCTCGAACTTGCGATGGCGGGCCTCTACGAAGAGCTGGCCGCCTTGCATGACTACGATGCCGCCGTAGCGCGCCTGTGGAAGAAGACGGCGCGAGAGGAAATGAATCATGCGGCGCAATTCGCGCTGCTCATCGAGACCATGTTCGACATGGTTTCCGCGACCCTCGCCGACCCCACGACCTTGGATCGCGTTCGCCGAGCCATCGAGAATACCGTCGAGGAATTCAGCCTTCGCCCTCCCTCGGTGCGCGAAGCCCTGGTGGCGGCCATCGACTTCGAGGAGTCCATGAGCGCCCTGCACGCCGACCAGATCCTGGTTTTCACCAGTCCGCAGTGCAAGCGGCTGCTTGCCGCCATGATGGCGGCCGATCGCGGGCACGTGGCCGCGCTGCGGGCCGCGCTATCGAAGCTCGGCTAGGTCTTCACCTTTTCGCGCCAGAAGGCGCCCACGCCGCCTTGGGTGGCGGTCGACTGGTCGCCGCGCGAGAGCAACGCCTCTTTGTCCAGGATGGCGTCGGCGCGGCGGATGGTCGGCCAGGCGTGGACTTTGGTGTCCATGCGAATGGCGTCGCACGGACAGGCCTCGACGCACAGGCCGCACACCACGCAGCGAAGTTCGTCGATTTCGAAGATGCGCGGGCGCTTCTCGATGCTGCCGTCGGGGGCTTCCTCGGGCACGATGGTGATGCAATGGGCGGGGCACACCGTCGGGCACATCATGCAGGCCACGCAGCGGACCTCGCCATCCTCGCGCTTCATCAGGCGATGCAAGCCACGATTGCGCTCGGGATAGGCCTTCTTCTCCTCGGGATACGACAGCGTTGCGATGTCGGTCTTCGCGCGCAAGCCCAGGGTATTGCCGACCCAGTTCTTCATCAGGTGGCGGAAGGTGACCCAAAGTCCCTCGACGATGGCGACAAGGTAGGTCTGCCGCCGGATTCCGGTGGGCCGCTCGACTGTCTTGACCGTGGTTGCCATGCTCGCGCGCCCCTACTTT
>Ga0265342_10000442_pt1 | contig 45336 bp, 40 predicted proteins | sample 4CB327metaG_FD_203125 | JGI IMG/M metagenome (GOLD analysis project Ga0265342, IMG submission 203125) | Rhizosphere microbial communities from Carex aquatilis grown in University of Washington, Seatle, WA, United States - 4-CB3-27 metaG | ecosystem: Host-associated > Plants > Roots >... | reverse complement strand
TGTCCCCTCCCTGTCACCGATGTCTTGTACCAAACCCGCGGACCTCCTCACCCCGACCCTCTCCTCCACGCGGACGTGGAGGAGAGGGAGAAAGATCGAGGTCCTTGTCCCGACCCTGTCCTTATCCCGACCCTGTCCTTATCCACCCTGTCCTTATCCGCTGTCCTTGGCGCGGACGTGGAGGAGAGCGAGAGAGCACTAGATCAGCATCTTCAGCGCCGCGATCAACCGGTCGTTGTCCTCCGGCTTCCCGACGGTGATGCGCAGGCGCTCTCGCAGCTCGGGCGTCGGCCACCAGCGCACGAGCAGCCCCTGCGCCTTCAGCGCGAGGTAGATCGTCTCGGCCCTCGCCGACGGCGGCGGCGTGCACAGCAGGAAGTTCGCCGCCGACTCGGGCCAGGTGAACCCCAGCGCCGCGAGCTCGATCTCGAGACGCGCGCGCTGCTCCAGCGTGCGCGCGACGAGCTGGTGGTGGTGCTCGCGGTCCTCGAGCGCCGCCGTCCCGAGCGCCTGGGTGATCACGTTGACGTTGTAGCTGTCCTTGACCTTGGTCAGCTCGGCGACCAGCGCGGGCGAGGCGAAGAGCAGCCCGAGGCGGGCCCCCGCGAGGCTGTAGCTCTTCGAGAAGGTCCGCAGCACGACCAGGTTGTCGTGCTCGCCCAGGAACGGCAGCATGCTCGGCAGCATGCTCGCGGCCCCTCCCGCGCCCAGCGCGAAATCGACGTACGCCTCGTCGACGACGACGACGCCCTGTGAGCGCGCGCACAGTCGGCGGAGCTCATCTGTCGACGCCAGCGTCGCCGATGGGTTGTTGGGGTTGGCGACGATCACCATCTTGGCGCCGCGCGCGCCCAGCTCGTCGGGCAGCTCCCAGCGCCGTCCGACCTGCCGGTACGGCGCGCTCGACAGCCGGGCGCCCTGCAACGTCGCCAGCGTGTCGTAGAGGCCGTAGGTCGGCGAGGGGACGCGCACCTCGTCGCCCGGGCTCAGGAACGCTCGATACAGAATCGTCAGGCAGTCGTCCGAGCCATTGCCCGCCAGCACCTGCTCCGGCGCGAGGCCATACAGCGCCGCCGCGGTCTCGCGCAGCTTGCGGCTGACCGGATCGGGGTACAGGCGGAGCGAGTCGTCGGCGATGCCGGCCAGCACGGCACGAACGCGCGGCGACGGGCTGAACGCCGATTCGTTGGTGTTCAGCTTGACCGCGCCGCCGATCTGTTCACCAGGAGTGTATCCCCGCATACTCCGAACATCCGCGCGGATCAGTTCGATGGCGCTGTGGGACTTCTTGTTCAAGGTCATGAGCGGGGTGTCGATGAGGCTGTGCGACAAATCTGATTGCCGGACGACAAATCGCTATGCGCCGCGAGCCGTCGCGGGGATCGCGGGTGACTTCTAGGAGGACAACAAGCTAGCGCGGAAGGCACGTCTCCGGGGGGCGCATTTCGCGGGCGGTTCATCAGCGACGGAGAGCCGAAACAATTTGTAATAGTCGAGCAATGGAGGGGCAAGATCAGTGGCCGAGCTTGGAGGACGGGCAGAAACAGGAACCGTGACTGATTCCCGGGCGCTCCCGGTACTGAAAGACATGAAGGGAAAGGTCCTCCTTAGCTTGGCTTGCCCCGGTCCTCTCGGTGCTGGGGTAGGAATGCCCCGGCCCCGGGGCGTCGCTCCGCGCTTCACGTTCGTGACGTTCCGAGATGCTGCAGTCTCTCACCGCTTCGTATAGCCAACTCCTCGGGGCCGGGCTCACCTTCGCAATCCTGGTGCTAGCAGTCTACCTGCTGCGCCGCCGCATGGAGGATCGCCGCGCCAAGCACAAGCTGGCCGACGCGATCCGACTCGAGCTCAATGTCCCGACCTCGTTGCACCCGGTCATCGATCCCGACATCTGCATCGGAAGCGGATCGTGTATCACCGCCTGCCCCGAGGGGAAGATCCTGGGGCTGGTCAACGGCGTCGCGACCCTGCTCAACGCGTCCAAGTGCATCGGCCACGGCAAGTGCGCGGTCGAGTGCCCGGTCGACGCGATCCGACTGGTGTTCGGGACCGAAGAGCGCGGCGTCGACCTCCCCGAGGTCGACGAGTACTTCGAGACCAGCCGCCTCGGCGTGCACATCGTCGGCGAGCTCGCGGGCATGGGCTTGATCAAGAACGCCCTGCGCCAGGGGCTGCAGGTGGCGGCCCGATTCAAGGAGACGATCGACGCACCCGCGGTCGCGGGCGCGTTCGATGTGACGATCGTGGGCGCCGGGCCGGCAGGCATCGCGACGGCCGTCGGCTGCAAGGCCGCGGGCCTCTCGTACGTGCTGATGGAGCAGGACACGGTCGGCGGCACGGTCGCGCACTATCCGCGGCAGAAGCTGGTCATGACCGAGACCATCGACCTGCCCTTCTACGGCAAGTTCGGCCAGACGCTGATCCGCAAGGAGAACCTGATCGAGTCGTTCGAAGGCGTGATCAAGAAGGCCGACCTCAAGGTCCACGAGAAGACCAAGCTGACCGGCCTGACGGGTGAGAAGGACGCGTTCACCGTCACCACCGACAAGGGGATCTTCACCACCAAGCGGGTCGTGCTGGCGATCGGCCGGCGCGGCACGCCGCGCAAGCTGGGTGTACCGGGTGAGGACCTGGAAAAGGTCGCCTATCGCCTGATCGACGCGCGCCAGTATGCGGGGAAAAAGGTGCTGGTCGTCGGTGGCGGCGATTCCGCGCTGGAGGCGGCGATCCAGCTCGCCGACGACACCGACGCCGAGGTCGGCATCTCCTACCGCCGCCCGGAGTTCGGCCGCTGCCGCCCGCTGAACAAGGAAAAGATCGACGCCCACCTCAAGAGCGGCCGGGTGAAGTCGTTCATGGGGACCGAGCTGGTCTCGGTCGACGGCGAGTCGGTGACGCTGAAGAGCAAGGAGACCACGACCGTCCCGAACGACTTCATCATTGCGTGCCTGGGCGGCGAGCTGCCCAACGAGATGCTCAAGTCGATGGGCATCTCGATCCGCAAGCATCTCGGCGACAAGGCGATGGCCAATCCCGCGCTGGCGCGGCGCAAGAAGCGCAAGCACGCGGGGCGCATCGCGAGCGCGCTGTTCTTTCTCCTCGGCGCGGCGGTCGTGGCCGGGCTGACCTGGGTCGGCATCAAGTACTACCTCTTGCCGCGCGGCCTTCGCTACAAGTCGCCCGACCACGCGATGCTGAAGCCGTCGGGGTTGTGGGGGCACGGCATCGGCATCCTCGCGACGCTGTTCATGCTGCTGAACTTCGTCTACCCGATGCGCAAGCGGTTGAAGATGTTCAAGGGCAAGGGATCGATCGTGCCCTGGCTGCGCTTCCACGTCTTCGTCGGCGTCATGAGCCCGATCGTCATCCTGTTTCACACCGCATTCCAGTGGGGCAATCAGCTCGCGACCAGCACGTACATCTCACTGGTGGTCGTGTTCGTCACCGGGCTCATCGGACGCTTCATCTACGGCTGGGTTCGCCTGGATACCGAGGAGGTCAAGGACTCGGGCCGCCTGGCCAAGATGCTGAAGGAGTTCGCCGAAGCGGTGCCCGAAGGCTGGAAGCAGCACGCGCGCACCAAGGACCCGTCGTTGCAGCATCTGCTCAACTTCGCGGGCGGCGACCTCAAGCCGCGGAGCTCTCTTCCAGGGCTGCTGTTTCACGCGCCCGCCGAGGGATTCGTCATTCGGCGCGGCCTGCACTCCGCGCGTCGTCTGTTCCTGGAGCGCGCCGCGTACAAGACGTTCCGCGAGCAGGTTCAGGAGTCGCGGCGGTTGCTCGTCAAGGTCGCGTTCCACAAGCAGCTCAAGCGACTGATGCAGATCTGGCGCTCGTTGCATGTCGTGCTCGCCGTCGTGTTGCTGGGGCTCATCGCCATGCACGTCTGGGTCAGCGTTCGCGTCGGCTTCCGCTGGATCTGGAAATGACGCGTGTCCTCGGGATCGCCGCGCTCGGCGCGGTGTTGCTGGTGTCGTCGCCGGCGTCCGCGCAGTTCTTCTCACCCGGGCGGCTGTCGCGCGCGCACGAGCCGCTCGAGGGGCTGGAGAAATGCTCGAAGTGCCACGAGGCGCAGAAAGGGCTCTCGGCGCGCCTGTGCCTCGACTGCCACACCGAGTTGCAGGCGCGCATCGTGAAGAACGCCGGCTTTCACGGACACATGGCGCCGGCCAAGCGGCAGGAGTGCCAGAGCTGCCACCCGGATCACCGCGGCCTCGACTTCAACATGGTCGAGTGGGAGGGCGGGCGCGACAAGTTCGACCATCAAAAGACCGGGTGGGTGCTCAAGGGCGCGCACGCGAAGGTGCGTTGCAACGACTGCCACCAGCCGCGCCTGATCGCCGACCCGGCGATCCGTCACCTGCTGGAGAGAGAGCCAAAGCGGACCACGTTCCTCGGCGAGTCGACGCGTTGCGATTCTTGCCACTTCGACGAGCATCGCGGGCAGCTTTCGCGCGAATGCCAAAAGTGCCATAACGAGACGTCGTGGAAGCCGCCGAGCGGCTTCAATCACCAGACCGCGGCCTTTCAACTGCTGGGTAAGCACCGCGACGTTGCCTGCGCCAAGTGCCACCCCAGCGGCACCGACGAGCACTTCCTGGCGAACGCGTTCCCCAAGCCGCACGCGGCGACGTTCATGCAGATGAAGCCGATCGACTTCGAGACCTGCGAGAGCTGCCACAACGATCCGCACAAGGGATCGCTCGGCCCCAACTGCGCGGGTTGCCACACCGAGGCGGGGTGGAAGCTCATCAAGAACAACCAGGACACGGCGTTTCACGACAACACGCGGTTTCCGCTGCGCGGCGGGCACGTCGGCGTCGCTTGCCGCAATTGCCACGGGCCGTTCCCGGGCCAGCCGGCGCGCTTCAAGGGCATCGCGTTCGCGCACTGCTCGGATTGCCACGAAGACAGCCACATGGGCCAGCTGCGCGCGAAGCCGCCCGCGAAGGTCGTGGCCTGCGAGGGCTGCCACACCGTCAATTCATTCATGCCCGCGCGGTTCGAGCTGGAGCAGCACCAGCAGACGAAGTTCCCGCTCGACGGCGCCCACGCTTCGGTGGCTTGTCGCAGCTGCCATCCCATCGACCCCGGTCTGGCAGCGCGCATCCCGGCGGCGGTGCGCGTGCGGTTGCACGCGCAAAAGCGGCCGGAGCGTTTCAGCTTTGCATCGCTGCACCCGAAGAAGACGCCGCTCGCCTGCAACGGATGCCATGAAGACGTGCACCGCGGGCAGTTCACGGAGGCGACGCTCGGCCGCAAGAACGGGGAGAGCCTGCGCATCGTCGAGAACGCCGGCGGGCGTTCCGAAGGGGCGCGCGAGCGTGACGTCTGTGCCTTCTGCCACCAGACGACGTCGTTCGCCGACCTGACGTTCAACCACGACAAGGACAGCCGCTTTCCGCTGACCGGCAAGCACGCCACGACGGTGTGCGGCGGCTGTCATCGCCTGCAACGCGTCGGGAGCGGTCCGTTGTTCGTGCGTTACAAACCGCTCGAGATCGGCTGCGGCAGCTGCCATAGCGACTATCATCAGGGGCAGTTCCTGGTCGCTGCGGTAGCCCGGACCGCGCGGGTTCCGTCTGCGGACTCGGATTCATCGGATCCGGTCGCACCGCCCGCGCGCGCGCGCGGGTGCGACGCTTGCCACAAGACCACGCGGTTCAAGGACACGATCTTCGAACACAACAACCCCACGTTCACGTCGTATCCGCTCGAAGGGCGCCACGCGAGCGTCGCGTGCGGCAAGTGCCACCCGACGGTCCGGCTCGCGGCCGAGGTCGAGACCGTTCGCTACCGGCCGATGCCGCACTTCTGCGAAGAATGTCACGTCGACTTTCACCACGGCGAGTTCCGGGGCTTCGAGCCATGACGCGCGCGATCTTGATCGGGTTTGGTGCCGCGGTGTTGCTCGCGACGCTCGCGCTTGGCCACCGCGCGGCCGCCAGCGACGACGACGACGTGCGCGACACGCCGATCGTGCGCAAGCGCCCCAGCCTGTCAGCGCCCGGCAAGCGGATCGCCACCGAGGCCCAGGGCGTCACCCGTTGCGGCGCCTGCCACATGGTCGAGGGCTGGGAAAAAGTGCGATTCAACCACGATCCCACGGGGTTCCCCCTGCACGGCGCGCACGTCGACGTGGCGTGCAGTGGCTGCCACGGCAAGGGGTTCGACAAGCCGGTCGCCGACACCTGCAGCGGCTGCCACCGCGATCGCCACGCCAGCGAGTTCGGCCTGCACTGCGAGGGCTGCCACGACGAGAAGAGCTGGCGCCCGCTGTTCAACGCCGACGCTCACCGCAGCACCAACTTCCCGCTCGTCGGCCGGCACGCGCTGATCCCGTGCACCGAGTGCCACGGCAACATGCGCGACCGCGTGTTCGCGCAGGCGGCCACGCGTTGCGACGCCTGCCACGAGAACGACTTCCTGCGTACGAGCACGATCTCGATCGACCACACCGCCAACAACTTCAGCCGCGATTGCCAGACCTGCCACAACACCTTCCGCTTCTTCCCGGCCAGCATGCGCCAGCACGACACCTGCTTCCGCATCTCCTCGGGCTCGCACCACGGCGTGCGCTGCCTGAACTGCCACACCTCGCTGTCCATGGTCACGTTCACGGGCGCGTGCGGCACTGGCACCTATGACTGCGCCGGCTGCCACACCCACGCCTGCGCGCGCACCGACCTGCAACACAAGACGGTCATGGGCTACGAGTGCGCCAACGCGAAGTGCTACGAATGCCACAAGCTCGGCGGTCTATAGCGTTCGCCGTCGCGCTGGTCGCGTTCGGTGCCGTGCTCGGCTGGTCGGGCGCCGCGGACGCGCGTGCGCACAAGCGGCGGCAGCGTGGGGTCGGCGGCAAACGATCGCGCGCGGTGCTGGTCGTGCCGCGCGCGCCACGGCTCGCCCTTCCGGAGGCCACGCCGGCGCCGCAGGTGCCGGCGATGTCGCCGCGCGTGCCCGCCGGTTCGCCGTTCGGCCGCGTGCAGTTCGCCACCGAGCATCGCGCCTATCTCGATCGCGGCGTCGCCGAGGGGCTGGCGGTCGGCCAGTGGCTGCCCATCGCGCGCGGCGTGCGCGGCATCGGCTCGTGCAAGATCGAGTCGGTCGGCGACCACGAGGCGACCTGCGTCGGCGCGCGCCTGCGTCCGGGTGACGCGTTCCGCACGCCGCGCAACGGCGGCCGCAAGGCGCGCCCACCCGTGCCGGCGATGGCGCCGATCATCGACGACAAGACGCTGGAGGCGCGCGCAGGGCAGATCGCCGATACGACCATCGAAAAGGTCGACTTCAACGGCAAGCGCGCCTTCCGCGCACACGGCACCGTCGAGGCGACGCCGGGCTTCGCCACCTGGTTCACGCAGCCCGACGGCGGCAACGGAACGTACGCGCAAGAGCGCATCGACGGCGTCATCCGCGGCGTCGAGATCGGCAACACCGGCCTCCGCTTCGACGGCGCGTTCTCGGCGATTCGGTGGAACACGCCGTCGGTCGAGCGCTTTCGTGCCGGGACGCCGACGCAGTTCTACCTGTGGGAGGCCGAGGCTTATCGCCGCCAGCAGGAGGGCGGCACGACGTTCGCGGTCGGCCGCTTGTGGCCGCGTCACGCGCCGGGGCTGACGCTGCTGGACGGCATGCAGCTCGGACGCGAGAACGAAGCCCGCTCCGCGGAGGGTGGCCTCTACGGCGGCTTGATCCCCACCGCGGAGGGGCTGGTCCCGACGTTCGACATCTGGACGGCCGGGCTTTACGGCGCGCTCACGCAGACCGGGACCAAGACGTCGCGCATTCGCCTGGCGCGGCAGGAGATGCGCATCGGCGTCTGGCGCGGTGCCAGCACCGGCGCCGTCGCCGAGGCCGAGGGGCTGGCGCAGGCCTGGGTCGGTCCGGTCACGGCGGGCGGCGGCGGGCGCGTGCGCTGGGCGGTCGAACAGGGTGGGCACGCGGTGGTCGAGAACGCGCACGTCGATCTCACGGTGCGGCCGTCGATCGATTCCGGGGCCGGGCTCCACGCGCGGTACGTCGGCGTGTCGCTGCTGGAGGAGGCGCCGCTGCGCGCCGAGATTCCGATGACCGCGGGCGCGATGCACGCGATCGCCGACGCGCACCGGGACTTCTCGTCGCGGCTGGCGCTGGCGGGCAGCGTCGGCGTGCACCGCGAGGACGATACCGGCCGCTACCAGGTGCACGGCGGCGCCGAGCTGCGCTTCCCGCGCATGTTCGGCGAGAGCGGCGGCCTGTGGTTCGGCGCCACCGTCGAGCAGGGCTGGCTGCAGGGCGAGAGCGCGTACGTGCAGTACCTCGGGCACCTCAGCGAGCGGTTCCAGGTGCTGGCGCGCCTGTCGGGCGACGGCACGCGCTTCGAGACACCGACAGCGATCTGGAACCTCAACGAGCTCGGCGCGACCGTGAGCGCCGACGGCGCGCTGGCCGCTCGGTTGCGTTTGCGCGCCTGGGCGATGGTGCGGGCGCCCATCCTGGTGCAGGGGGTGCTGCCGATCGAGGCCGCGGGCGGCGGCGTCGTTGGCCTGAGCCTGGCCGGCGCGATCTGATTCGCGCTATCCTGGGCCTGCGGCCATGGCGCAGGTGCTGATCATCGACGACAACGAGACGATGCGCGAGGGGCTCGGCGCCACCGTGCGGCGCATGGGACACCAGGCGACGCTGGCAGGCTCGGGCGCGGAGGGGCTGGCGCTGTTCCGCAAGCACGGCGCCGACTTCGTGATCACCGACTTGAAGATGGACGGAACCAGCGGCCTGGAGGTCGTGAAGACCGTCCACGAGATCGATCCCGGCTGCCCCACGATGATCGTGACCGCGTTCGGCACCGTCGAGACCGCGGTCGAGGCGATGCGCGTCGGCGCGTTCGATTTCCTGCAGAAGCCGTTCGCCCCCGAGGTGGTGCGCTTGAAGGTCCAGCGCGCGCTGGAGCTGCGTGGCGAGCGTCGCGCGCGCGAGCGCGCCGAGGCCGAGTCGGCGGCGCTACGCGACGACGCGGCTGCGCCCTATCGCTTCGCCGAGATCGTCGGCCAGACGCCGGCGATGCGCGCGGTGTTCCAGACCATCGAAAAGGTCGCGCCCACCGACGCGTCGGTTTACGTCTACGGCGAGTCGGGCACCGGAAAGGAGCTGGTGGCGCGCGCGATTCACGCGCGTTCGCGCCGCGCGAGCGGCCCGTTCATCAAGGTCAACTGCGGCGCGCTGACCGATACGCTGCTCGAGTCGGAGCTGTTCGGCCACGAGAAGGGTGCGTTCACCGGCGCGATCAAGCGCAAGCTCGGCCGGTTCGAGCTCGCCGACAAGGGGACGCTGTTCCTCGACGAGATCGGCGACGTCACGCCGTCGCTGCAGTTGAAATTGCTGCGCGTGCTGCAGGAGCAGGAGTTCGAGCGCGTCGGCGGCGAGGAGACCATCCGCGTCGACGTGCGCGTGGTGTCGGCGACCAACAAGGATCTGAAGGGCGAGGTCGCCGCGGGCCGCTTCCGCGAGGACCTGTTCTACCGCCTGCACGTCGTGCCGTGCACGGTGCCGCCGCTGCGCGAGCGCAAGGAGGACATCCCACGCCTGGTCGCGCACTTCATCGAGAAGCTCGGCAAGCGCACCAACCCCGGCGTGCGAGGCATCGCCGACGCCGCGCTCGCGCGGCTGTCGGCGTATCAATGGCCCGGCAACGTGCGCGAGCTCGAGAACGTCGTCGAGCAGGCGCTGGTCTTCAGCGAGGGCGACCGCATCGACGTCGCGTCGCTGCCGGCGATGTTGCGCGAGGGTTCGGCGGAGAACACGCTGGCGGTGCCGTCGGGCGAGATGAGCCTGACGGAGATCCTCGAGGATCTCGAGCGCCAGCTGATCCAGAAGGCCTACGACAAGAGCGCCGGCGTGAAGACCGAGACCGCGCGGTTGCTCGGCATCAAGACCAGCGCGCTCTATTACAAGCTCGAGAAGTACGGCATCGGGGTCATCGAGGCCCGTGGCGCAGCGGCGCCGGACAGCGGGAGTGAGACCGCCGGCGTCGATGCCTTGCTCGACGACGGTCCGAGCGTCGCCGGCCCCGGCGGCACTGTCGCAGGAAAAGGTGAGCGCAAGGGCTGAGCGACTCTGCTTGCCGGCCGCCGTCGCGCTCGCCGCGGTGCTGGCCGGATGCGCCACGACTCAACCGGCGCGCGTCGTAGAGCACGACCACAAGTCAGTGCAGGAGGGCCGCGCCAGCTTCTACTCGGACGTGTTCACCGGGCGGCTCACCGCTTCGGGCGAGCGCTATGACCCCGAACATATGACCGCCGCGCACGCGACGCTCCCGCTCGGGACCTGGATTCGCGTCACCCGCATCGACGACGGGCGCTTCGTCGACGTGCGCGTCAACGACCGCTGCGGCTGCGGCGCCGGGCGCATCGTCGATCTCTCGCGCAAAGCGGCGCGCCGCATGGACATGCTGCACGCCGGGGTCGTTCGGGTGCGCATCGAGGTGCTGCGAAGATGAGCGCGCGCCGAGCCGCGTGCGTTCTCAGGCGACTTTCTTGCCCGCCTTGACCTTGAGGGTGGGGCCGGTCATCGCGAACGACATGACATCGCGATCGACCACGCCGTCGATCTCGACGCTCGCGCCGTCGCTCTCGATGCCCTTGGTGGCGCCTTCCAGCACGTAGGTCGTGCCGTCGTCGGCGACCAGCTGCCAGTGGCCACCCTCGAGGTCACTCCTCTTCACTTTGCCGCGGAACTTAGCCATCCCCGAAGTATAGCGCCGACCCCGGCCGTGGCAGCTAACCTCGGCGTTAGGCGGCTACTCGGGTTGACTCTCGAGAGTCGATGGCCACGTTCGGGGGGAGTCCCGCTTGGGACACGGAGGCCGCGATGAACATGGATCAGATCAAGGGCAAGATCGATAACCTCAAGGGGCGCGTCAAAGAGGCCCTCGGCACTGCGAGCGGCGATAAGCGGACGGAAGCAGAAGGGCTCGCGGAGCGGGTCAAGGGGGCGGTGCAGAAGAAGGTCGGCGACGCGAAAGAGGCCGTGTCCCACCACGACGGCGAGCGCGAGTCGATGCACAGCCGCAAGGAAGAGGACGGCGAGTAAGAGATCAATAATCCGGGCCCGTGGGCTTGTAGCTCGCGTCGACCGTCAGGGGAATTTCGTACGGAGTCGGACCGTAGAGGTAACGATAGTGAGCGTAGATTCCGACGACGCGCTTCACATACTCGCGCGTTTGCGCGAACGCAATCAGCTCGACGAACTCGTCCATCGGGTGTTTCCCGTGCTGATCGCACCAGCGCGTCATGGCCTTGGGTCCGGCATTGTAGGATCCGGCGGCGACCGGCACCTGTGCGTCGAACTTGCGGTACAGCGAGCCGATGTAGCTGGCACCGAGACGGATGTTGGTCTCGGGCTCATAGAGCTGGTCGGGAAAGAAAGCGGCGCCAGCGCTGGCCGCGACCTTGGCGCTGGTCGGAGGGATCATCTGCAGCAGCCCGCGCGCGTCGGCGTAGGAGACGTCGTGCGGTGAGAATGCCGACTCCTTGCGCATGATCGCGTACAGGAACCAGTCGGGGTTGCCCGCCGGGGGACCGAGCTTCTCGACCAACTCGCTGTAGGCCTTCGGGTAGGCGGCCTCCCAGAACGGGCGCGCCGCGCCCTTGGGTTCGGCCAGCAGCGCCGCGCCGCCACGGCTCTCGGCGAGTCGGAACGCGCGGTGAAAATCACTGGCGCGGCGGTAGCGGTCGAGCAGCGTCGCCAGCCCGCGCGCATCGCCGGCGCGGCGCAGGATCGACGCCTCGTTGCGTTCCAGCTCCCATCCCGCCTCGTCTTCCATGCCGGCCTCGAGCAGCTCGTCCGCGCGCGCGAGCGCCGGATCGAGGTCGTTGGCCTGTTTGCCGGGCGGAATCGGCAGCGCAGGCGTGGCGGCGGGCTTGTCCGCGTCCGCGCTCGCGGGCAGATCCATCGGAACCACTTCGCCCAGCCCGCGGAGCCGCGCGCGCGCGAGCAAGCCGTAGAACGACAGCGGGCCGCGTTTGACGGCGTCGCGGTAACCGGCGATGGCCTCGGCTTTGCGGCCGGTCTTCTCGTAGACGCGCGCGCGCCAGTAGCCGACGCGCGCGCGGCGCTCGTCACCGGTGCCGTCATTGACCGGCACCTTCTCGTAGCGATCGAACCCGGCCAGCGCCTGATCGGTCTCGCCCAGCAGATAGTGCGCGAACGCCAGGCACCAGGCGGCGTCGTCGGCGAAGTCGCTCTTGCCGAAGTGATCGAGCGTGGCCTGCAGATCCGGCAAGCTTTCGCGAAAGCGCCCGCGGTTGAAGTCGAGCCAGCCCGCCAGGTATTGCGCCTCGGCCGCGTAGCGCGAATGCGGGAACGTGACGACGACCTTGTGATAGCCGGTGATCGCCTCGTCATCGCGGTCGACGCGCGACAGCGCGCGCGCGCCGTGAAATGCGGCCGATGCCGCGTGGTCGCCCGCGAGCAGCGGCGCCGCCGCCAGCAGAAGCTGCGCCGCGCCCGGGTAGTCGCGCCGCATGTGGTACTTGGTCATGCCGATCTGGTAGTCGCGCTCGGCGCCCAGCGTGCCTGGCAGCTGCGCCGGCAGCTTCGCGAGATCGTCGAGCGCTTCATTCCAGTGGCGGTCCTTGCTCAACGATTCGGCGCGCTTGATCCGCTCGGCGGGCGGCAGCTCGGGCGGCGCCGCGGCCTTCGGGGGCGCGGCGCGCTTGAGCGCTTCGTCGGCCAGCGGATGCGAGGGGAAATTGCGATTGATCGCCAGGAACTGCTTGGCCGCGTCGGCCTGGTTGTGGGCCGCCGCGACCTCGGCCAGACGAAAGCGCGCCAGCGCCTGGTCCTGGAAGGGGGCGCTGCCGCGTTTGATCAGCTTGGCGTACGCGGTGCCCGCGGCGGCGCGGTCGCCGCTCATCCACAGGCAGTCGGCGATGCGCCAGGCAGCGATGTCATGCGGGCGCCCGGCGGACTTTCCCGACGCCAGGCGATCGAAGTGCTTCCGCGCCGCCGCGTAGTCGCCCTCGTAGAACTCGCTCTCGGCGAGCAGGTACAGCACCCAATCATCATTGCGCAGCCCGCTCCCGACCAGCGGCGATAGCGCCTCGATCGCCGCATGATAGTCGCCGGTCCGATAGGCGCGGAAGCCGCGCCCGAGCTCGGCGACGGACGCGGCAGCGGTCGCGGTTGCGGGCGCTGCGGCCGCGAACGCGGCAACAGAAAACCAGAGCATCCAACGCAGGTGGGGGCGCGCGATCACCGGCGAAACCCTAACATTCGCGCGTGGCGAGGAAACTAAAAACGGCCGGGAGCCGAAGGCTTCTCATGGTAGAAGGAGAGAGCTCATGGGAAGCGTCAACAAAGTCATCCTGATCGGAAATCTGGGGGCGGATCCGGAGCTGAAATACACGCCCAGCAGCCGCGCGCTCTGCAATCTACGCATTGCGACCACCGATGTCTTCAAGGACAAGGGCGGCCAGCGCCAGGAGCGAACGGAGTGGCATCGGGTGACGGTCTGGGGCGACCAGGCCGAGAACTGCTCGAAGTACCTGAGCAAGGGCCGTTCGGTTTACATCGAGGGGCGCCTGCAGACGCGCTCCTACGACAAGGATGGGCAGAAGCACTACGCCACCGACGTCGTCGCGGATCGCGTGGTCTTCCTCGGCAGCGGTGGCGGTGGCGGTGGCGGTGCTGCAGCGGGCGGCGAAGGCGGCGGCCCGCGTCGCGGCGCCGGCGCCGGTGGCGGAGCCAGTGGTGGCGGCGGCGGTCGACCCGGCTGGGGCAACGAAGGACCCGGTCCATCGGGCGACGACGGCGGCGGCGATACCGGTCCGCCCCCGTCGGACGACGACATCCCGTTCTAGAACGTTTGCCTCTTAATTCTTGCCGACCTCCGGGCGTTTGAGGTCCAATGCCCTCTTTGGAGGGTACCCATGAAGCTGCGGGCCCGCGGCGGTTGCCGCATCATCCTCGGAACGCTCGGATTCGCTGTTGCCGTCCTGTTCGCGGGCGGTGGTTGCGGCGGTGGAAGCCACAACAACTACCCCGACTCGTCGGTGCACTTCGACGCGAGCGCCGACCGCGGTAACACGGCCGACACGGCCACGCGGCCGACGCCTGCGATCGGCGACGGCGTCACCACGCTGGCGAGCGGCGCGGCGCTTCTCATCGGTATCGGCGACGACAGCTGCACGAACCAGGATCCGCCGTCGGGCGATCGCTGGTGCGCGTTCACGATGCCGTCGAGCTTCCTCGGTGGCAGCGATCTGTGGGTCATCAACGCGAGCAAGGCGGCGGCGGGGACGCCGATTCACTGCGATGTCAGCGACCTCAATTGCTTGCTGCTCACCAGCACGCTCTACACGGGCGATCTGACCGTTCACAGCTTCTTCGGCGACACGCTGATCTTCTACGCCGACGTCGGGCAGACCACCGCGTCGGCGTATGCGTGGCGGCCGGGTATGACGTCGGCGCGACGCGTGAGCTCGAACGCTCCCCCCAACGGTTGCGTCGGGCATCCCACGACCGACGCCGTTCGCTGCCTGCAGAACCCCGACAGCACCACGGTCACCGGCCAGACGACGCTGGATCTGACCGCGGGCTACGTCACCGTCGGTGGCAACACCCTGCTGCCCAAGGTCGCGACGCTGATCGCCGCGCTCAGCACGGATCCGGTGTCGACGACGGTGACGCAGCCGGCGCACTACCGCACCGGGTTCTCGTCCGACGGCGTCTGGCTCGCCTGGTCGGCGCGTCCTGCCCCCGACGGCACCGAGACGCTGATGATGCAGAAGATCGGCGACGACAGCACGCGCGTCAGCGTGGCGTCGGACGTGTCGCGCTGGACGTTCTCGCGCGACGGGAAGACGCTGTACTGGATGAAGTCGTTCAACTACAACCCGACGGCGCCGCTCGGCACGTTGCAGTCGACGCCGTTCCCGGTGCCGGCCGCCGGCACCGCGCCCACCGTGACGACGATCCAGCCCAACGTGTCGTTCTTCAGTCCTGCCGGCGACACCGGTCTGGTGCTGCTGGGGGCCTCGACCAATGGCGCGGCCCAGCTGAGCGTGATGGCCGACTCCGCTCAGCCGTCGCAGGCCAAGGTGCTCGATACCGGCGTCACTCAGCTGGCGAGCCTGTCGCGCGACGGGCACGACGTCGTCTACACGAAGTCGGGGCTCGATCTGTATGCCAACGGGCTCGATCTCGGCAGCGCGTGCACGCTGACCGCCGCCGCCGACGCAACGCCGTTCGGGACCTTCTCGGACCCGCCCAGCATGGTCTTCTGGATCAAGCCGGACGCGACCATCGGTAACTACGTCGGCTATTACACCAGCCTCGCCAACTGCCAGAACCAGATGTTCACGCTGGGCTTCTGGGTGTGGGCGCCGGTCAAGGACCAGGGCCTGATCTATGGCGACGAGGTCTTTTTCGACAACAACGGGAACGCGGACGTGACGCTGCGCTACGCGTCCCTGACCAACGGTGCGCTGCCGACCAGTGGGACGCCGATCCAGCAGCGCGCCAACCCGACGTTTGCGCTGCTCCTGCCGTACCTCTCGGCGGTGGTGTACACGATCAATGCCGGGGGCGACACCGACGGCATCTACCTCAAGGGTGATCTGCCGTTTCCCGCCACCACCCCGCCGGCTCCTCCATTGCAGCACCCGGACGCCGGTGTCGGTCCGCCGGAAGCGGGGGCCGGAGCGGGCGCCGACGCGGGCAGCGACGGCGGGTCCGACGCCTCCGACGGCGGTTAGGGCGGAAATCGGGGCCTGCCACGGGGCGGCAGCGTCATTGCGGTCCGGTCGCCCGAGGGGCGTTTGATTCTGCGCCCTTCCGCCCGCTGCGCAGGTCGGATAGCATCTAGAGACGCCCGTGATTCGTCGTCTTTATCCGATCGCTGCAGCGGTTGTCGCCCTGCTGGTCCCGACCCTGGGTGGCGGTGGCGATCCCTCGGTCGCCTCGGCCGCGGCGTTCGCCGCCGCGCGTGGCGCGACATCGGCCGTGCTGGATGTTTCGGGCGGCGCTTGCTGGATGCCGGTGCCCGAGATCGACGTTGCGCCTCACGACCTGGTGGCGCGGCCACCGACCCATCCGCGCGAGCTGTTGCTCTCGTTCGATGACGGTCCCGACCTGCGCGGGACGCCGCTGATTCTCGACGAGCTCGATCGCCGCGGCATCAAGGCCGTCTTCTTCGTCACCGGCTGGCGCCTGTCGGGCGATCGTCCCGAGGACGTTGCGCGGCGCGATCTCGTGCGCAAGATTGCGCGGCATGGGCATCTGGTGGCGAACCACACCATGACCCACAAGAACCTGTGCCAGAACCCGACCGCGCAGGCGGTGGAGATCGACGGCGCCGCGGAGATCGTCGAGCAGGTGACCGGCGTGCCGCCGCTGCTGTTCCGCTCGCCGTACGGTTCGATTTGCCCCAGCTTGCTCAGGGCGCTGGAGGCGCGCGATCTGCCCAACGTTCGCTGGAACATGGACCCGCAAGACTGGAAGAGCGATGACGAGGCGGTCATCTACCGCTACATCACGCAGAAGCTCTCGCACCTGGAGGGGCGCGGAATCCTGCTCTTGCACGACACGCACCTCGCGTCTGTGAATGTGCTGCCGGCGGTGCTCGACTGGATCGCGCGCGAGAACCACCGCGCGCTCCGCGAGTCGCGCCCGCCGATCACGCTGGTCGACTACGCGGCGCTGCTCCCTGAGCGCGCGGTGCCGCCGAGCGGGCTCGAGACCATCGTCGCCAGCGTGACCGAGGACGCCGGCGCCGCCATCGGACAGTTCGGACGCTTTCTGGTGCACTAGCGCGAGGGCTGCGTCGATGTTCGTCCTGCGCGACGTCTCACCCGACGACCTCGACGATCTGCACGCCGCGGCTCGTCACCTCGACTCGGTCAACCTGCCCGACGATCGCGAGCGGCTGCGCCAGCTGATCGAGGTCTCGTGCCAGTCGTTCGCGGGCGAGGTCGACGTGGCGTCACGGCGGTTCGTCTTCGTGCTCGAGGACCGCGAGCAGACGCCGGCGCGCGTCGTCGGCGCGTCGATGATCTTCGCCCAGCACGGCAACCGGCGCGCGCCGCACGTCTACTTCGACGTCATCGAAGACGAACGCTACAGCGAGTCGCTCGACAAGCACTTCAGCCACCAGGTGTTACGTATCGGCTACAACTACAAGGGGCTGACAGAGATCGGCGGCCTGGTCCTGCTGCCGGCGTATCGCCGCCGCTCCCAGCATCTCGGGCGGCTGCTGTCGTACGTGCGCTTCCTGTACATCGCGGTGCACCGGCGGTTCTTCTGCGGCGAGGTCGTGTCCGAGCTGATGCCTCCGCTCGAGCCCGATGGCACCAGCCTGCTCTGGGAGTCGCTGGGCCGGAGGTTCACCGGGCTCTCGTACCAGGAGGCCGATCGTCTTTCGAACCAGAATAAAGAGTTCATTCGCGCGTTATTTCCTCAGGACCCGCTTTACGTGACGTTGCTGCCCCCGCATGTGCAGCAGCTGGTGGGGCAGGTCGGACCTGAAACCAAAGGAGTGGAGAAGATGCTGCGCGAGATCGGCTTCGAGTACGCCCAGCGCATCGATCCGTTCGATGGCGGGCCGCACTTTCACGCCGCGACCGACAAGATCACGCTGGTGGGCGCGACGTCGCGCGTCCGCGCGGGAGACGATGTCCGCGCGGGGACGGCCGACGCAGCCGGCGCCGGCGGCTCTGCATTCCTGGTGGCTCGCGAAGCGGCCGCAGCGCCGTTCTTCGTCGCGACGAAGGTCGTGGCCCCACCTCCCGACAAGGATGGTAGGCTTGCGCTGCCACGCGCCGTTCGGGAGGCCATGGGGGCCGCTCCGGGCGACGAGCTGGCGATCTTGCCGCTCTGACTCTCGCTGCTCTGAATCAATTCATGCCGTCTACCGTCTTTGTCGTCGACGACGAGAAGAATATACGCCGCACCGTTCGCATGGTGCTGGAGGGTGAAGGCTTCGCCGTCGAGGAGGCGGCGAGCGGCGAGGAAGCGCTCGCGCGCCTGCCCGACATCGGCGCCGACGTCATGCTGCTGGACGTGCAGCTGCCGGGCATGTCGGGGTTGGAGGCGATCGAGCGCGTCGCGAAGCTCAAGACCAGCGAACCGCAGCCGACGGTGATCATGATCTCCGGCCACGCGACGCTGGCCGACGCCGTGCGCGCGACCAAGGCCGGCGCGTACGAGATCCTCGAGAAGCCGCTGGATCGCGAGCGGCTCATGGTCGCGCTGCGCAACGCGCTCGAGCGGCGGGCGATGGCGCGCGAGGTGGCGGGCCTGCGTGCGCTGACCGAGGAGCGCTTCGAGATGGTCGGCCGCAGCGCGATCATGAACGCGCTCTATGCGCAGATCGCCAAGGTGGCGCCGACGCGCACGCGCGTGCTCATCACGGGCGAGTCGGGCACCGGCAAGGAGCTGATCGCGCGCGCCGTGCATCGAGAGAGCGCGCTCAAGAACCAGTCGTTCATCAAGGTGAACTGCGCGGCGATCCCGCCCGAGCTGATCGAGTCCGAGCTGTTCGGCCACGAGCGCGGCGCGTTCACCGGCGCGATCGGACGCAAGCGCGGGCACTTCGAGATGGCCGACGGCGGCACGATCTTCCTCGACGAGATCGGCGACATGATCGCGTCGGCGCAGGCCAAGGTGCTGCGCGTGCTGCAGTCGGGCGAGTTCACGCGCGTCGGCGGCGAGCAGACGTTGAAGGTCGACGTGCGCGTGGTCGCCGCCACCAACCGCGATCTGCCGGCGGCGGTCGCGGCCGGACAGTTCCGCGAGGACCTGTACTTTCGACTGGCGGTCGTGCCGCTGCGCGCGCCACCGCTGCGCGAGCGCGCGTCGGACATTCCGCTCCTGTGCGCGGCCTTCCTCCAGGATGCGTGCCGCGACAACGGCATGAAGGAAAAGGCCATCTCCGAGGAGGCGGTCACGCTGCTCAGCGAGTACTCGTGGCCCGGCAACGTGCGCGAGCTGCGTAACGTGATCGAGCGGCTGGTGATCCTTTCGGAGGAGAGCATCGGCGTCGGCGATCTGCCCGAGGAGATCGTCGAGGACGTGTCGCGTCGCAAGCGCGAGGTGGTGTCGGCCGGACAGACGCTGCCGCGGGTCGAGCTGCCGCCCGAGGCGCGCGCGCTGCCCCTGCGCGAGTTCCGCGATCACATGGAGCGCGAGTACATCCGCATCAAGCTCGATGAGAACGGCTGGAACATCTCGCGCACGGCAAACCTGCTGGGCATCGAGCGCACCAACCTGCACAAGAAGATGCGCTCGCTGGGCTTGACGCGCGAAGAGCGCGCCGGCGGCTGACGGGCGCGCGGTCTTGACGACGTCGGTTTTGGCGACCCGTTCTTGACGACTCCGTGGGCGACCAGGCATCTCGTGACCAAGCTGATCCGGCTCGCGGCCTTGCTCGGCTTTTCAGGCGTGGCGCTGGGGGCCTTCGGCGCGCACGGCCTGCGCGCTCGCGTGTCGCCGGCGATGCTCGAGGTCTACCGCACCGGCGTGCTCTATCATCTGCTGCACGCGCTGGTGCTGCTGGGCGTGGCCCTGGGCGCGCGGCGGCTGCGGCGGGTGCGCGCGATCGCGGCGCTCTTCACCGTGGGGATCGTGCTGTTCTCGGGCAGCCTCTATGCGATGGCGCTGACCGGCATCACTGTGCTGGGCGCGATTACGCCGCTCGGCGGGCTCGCGTTTCTGGCGGGCTGGGCGCTGCTGTTCTTCGCGCCCCGCGACGACGCGAGCTCGGTCCCCTGACCCGCATCCACGTAGACGTGGACGAATCGGGTTGGTTCTAGCGGCGCAGCACGACCCAGAGCACGGCCGCCGTCAGCGCGAACAACCCGGTCAACAACCCCACGCCCGTGATCAGCTTCCGGTGGTCGTAGTGCGACTGCGCCTGATCGATGGCCGCGATCTGCCGCTCGCGGTCCGACACCGTCTCCTCGAGCCGATCGATGCTCTGGTACAGCGGCACGAGCGCGGCAACCGGCGAGCGCGACTGCGCGCCCGCGCGGCCGAGCTGCTCGGTCAGCTCGACGACCTCGCGCTCGGCGTCGGCGCGCTCGCGGCTGTGTCCGGCGATGCTGGCCTTCATTGCCGAGCCCGCGCTCCGTCGCGTCGCCACCGCGGCCTCGAGCTTGGCGCGCGCCGATTGTGCGGCGGCGCGCAGCGACGACGATTGCTCGCGCATCTCGACGAGCTGCGCGTCCAGGCGCGCGACCTGCGACTCCAGCGCCTCTTCGTCGGACTTCATTCCGGCGGCCTCGTGACGCAGGTGCGCCGCCTTCTGCTTGCCGTCGGGTGACGACTCGGCCAGCTCGGCGTCGCGCTCCAGGCGCGCGCGCGCGTCGCGGGCGCGCGTGAGGCGGCTCGCGCTCTCCTGGTTGTCGCGGCTGACCCCCCGAGTCAGCTCTTCGGCGTCGCGGCTCGCCTTGTCGCACGCGTTCCACTCCGCTTCCAGCACCAGCTCGTGCGCGCCCAGGCGGCCTTCCTCGGCGGCGAGCAGCTTTTCCGACGCGACGATATCGGCCGCGGCGGCCTCGCGGCGCGCCTCGGCGCGGCCGATCGCCTCGAGCAATCCGGTCAAGTCCGGATGCTGGATGCCCTGGGCCAGGATCGTCGCTCCCAGCTCCTTGACCGCGCCGCCGAGCAGCCGCTCCGCGCCGTCACGTTCCTCGGCCAGGCGGCGCTGCCGTGCGCCCGCGTCGAGCTTCTCGCGCAGGAAGACGTAGATGTAGGCGATGGATCCGGCGAGCCAGCCGATGCGGGAGGTGCTCGCCCCACTGATGCGCTCCTCGCTGCGACCGATCGATCGGCTGGTGCGCGGAGTCGGCTGTGCCGGCAGCGGCGCCAGCATCGTCCGCGACATGGCCCCGGTGAGCGATGCTGCGTCGCCCGCCGCGAACACGCCACCGACGTTTCCGTTCGCGCCGGCGACGTTCCCGGCAATCGGCCCGGTCACCGGGGCCATGCGCCGCCCGCATTGCGAACAGTAGCCGAGGTGGTCGGCGTTCTGATGCGAGCAGTACCGACAGGCACGCATTCAAGGCTTACTCTATATGAAATCGGCCCGTCCCCGGTTTCCCTGGGCCATTTTCCATGGTACCGATGTGATATGAACGCCGCCGCCAAGACCAGCTGTCAGGTGATCGAGAAAGCCTTGGGGAAGAGCCCGGCTTTCAAGAAGGTGGACGAGGGGTTGTACGTGGTGAAGCAGGGGTCGTCCCTGGTGATGATCAATGTATTGCCGTGGAACCCCGACCGCGCGGTGGTCCGTTGTGTCGCCCAGCTGGTCAAGGGCGTCACCATGGAGGTTCCGCTGGCGTTGCAGTTGCTCGAGATGAACGCGCTCCTGCGCTTCGGCGCGTTCGCCTACGTCCCCGCGGGCGAGGTGATCGTCTTTTCGCACACGCTGCTCGGCGGCAAGTCGCTGGGCGCCGAGGAGCTGACCACGACGATCCGCGACGTCGCCATCATTGCCGATGAGTACGACGACCGGATCGCCGCGCGCTATGGCGGTCAGACCATGCAAGAGCTGCTGGAAGAGAGCGTGGTCGAGCACTTCCGGACGGCGCACGGCAAGAAGGATCACTTCAAAGCGTGACCGGCGCGAAGGCGAACATCCTGGAGGCGATCGGCGGCACGCCGATCGTGAAATTGCAGAAGGTGGCGAAGCACGTCGCCGCCGAGATCTTCGTCAAGTGTGAGTACCTGAACCCGGCCGGCTCCATGAAGGACCGGGTCGCGCTGAACATCGTCAGCGACGCCGAACGCCGCGGCCTGCTGGGTGCGGGCGCGACGATCGTCGAAGCGACCAGCGGCAACACCGGCATGGGCCTGGCTCTGGTGGCGGCGCTGCGCGGTTACCAGTGCGTCTTCGTCATGCCCGACAAGATGTCGCAGGAAAAGGTCGCGGCGCTGCGCGCGTTCGGCGCGCGCGTCGTGATCTGCCCGACCGCGGTCGAGCCCGAGGACCCGCGCAGCTACTATCAGACCGCGAAGCGCATCGTGCAGGAGACGCCGGGCGCCTACTACGCCAACCAGTACCACAACCCGTCGAACCCCGAGGCGCACTACCTGTCGACGGCGCCGGAGATCTGGGCGCAGACCAACGGCGAGGTCGACGTCTTCGTCGCCGGCATGGGCACGGGCGGCACGATCTCCGGCTGCGGCCGTTACTTCCGCGAGAAGAAGAAGGACTTTCGCCTGATCGGCGTCGATCCGATCGGATCGCTCTACTACGAGTACGTGAAGACCGGGCGCATGACGCGGCCGTTCTCGTACTACGTCGAGGGCATCGGCGAGGACTTCCTGCCGACGACGATGAACCTCAAGATCCTCGACGAAGTCATCCGCGTCGACGACAAGGAGTGCTTCCTGATGACGCGCGAGCTGGTGCGCCAGGAAGGCCTTTACGTCGGCGGCAGCTCGGGCGCGGCGGTCGCGGGCGCGATCAAGTACGCGGAGATGAGCAAGCGCAAGGAGAACATCCTGGTCTTGCTTCCCGACAGCGCGCAGAAATATCTGTCGAAGATCTTCGACGACAAGTGGATGCGCGAGAACGGGTTCCTCGACGAGCCGGATCTGCTCGGCACGGTTTCGCAGCTCCTGCGGTCGCGGCCGGAGCGGCCGGTGGTGACGGCGAAGCTGGGCGTGCGCGTGCGCGACGTGATCGCGCAGATGCGCGACAACGGCATCTCGCAGCTGCCGGTCGTCGGCCCCAACGGGCGTCTCGCGGGCATCGTCGCCGAGGTCGACCTGCTCAACCACCTGGTCAAGGGTGAGGGCGGGCTCGACAGCCCGATCGACGATCTCGTCGAGTCGGACTACGCCACGGTGTCGCCCGCGACGCGCGTGCACTTGATGCGCAACATCTTCAACGATGCCAAGGTCGTCGTCGTCGAGGAGCGCGACAAGATCGTCGGCGTCATCACGAAGATCGATCTCATCGAGTACCTGGCCGAGCGCCGCGGAAGCGTCGTCTGACGATGGCCGCGCGGTCGTCTCGGCGCGGGCGCGCGAACGCCCGCCCGCGCTTCGCCACCCTCGCCGTGCACGCTGGCCAACATCCCGAGCCCGTCACCGGCGCCGTGATGACGCCGGTCTTTCTCACGTCGACCTATGCGCAGAAGGGGCCAGGCGAGCACAGCGGCTTCGAGTACTCGCGCACGCAGAACCCGACGCGCTTCGCGCTCGAGGCGAACCTCGCGGCGCTGGAGGGCGGCGCGTTCGGCCTGTGCTTCAACGCCGGGCTCGCCGCGACGACGGCCGTGATGTCGCTGCTGTCGGCGGGCGACGAGGTCGTGGCGGGCGACGATCTCTACGGCGGCACGTTCCGGCTCTTCGACAAGGTCTTTCAGCGGCTGGGCCTGACGTTCGTCTACGCCGACGCGCGCGATCCGGAGTCGCTCGCCGCGGCGATCACCCCGCGCACCAAGCTGTGCTGGATCGAGACACCCACCAACCCGCTGCTGCGCCTGGCCGACATTCGCGCGATCGCACGTGTCTGCCGCGCGCGCGGCGTCGTGCTCGCCGTCGACAACACGTTCATGAGCCCGTACTTCCAGCGGCCGCTCGCGCTGGGCGCCGACCTGGTCGTGCACTCGACGACCAAGTATCTCAACGGACACTCCGACATCGTCGGCGGTGCCATCGTCTGTGGCGACGCTGGTGGCGCGGCGCGCGGCGCGCGGAAGTTGCACGAGCGACTGGCGTTTCTGCAGAACGCCGCCGGCCTGAGCCAGCCGGCGTTCGACAGCTTCATGGTGCTGCGCGGGACCAAGACGCTGGCGGTGCGCATGGAGCGCCACCAGGCGAACGCGCTGCGCGTCGCGCGCTGGCTCGAAGCGCGCAGTGACGTCGCGCGCGTGATCTATCCAGGCCTGCGTTCGCACCCGCAGCACGCTCTGGCACGGCGGCAGATGTCGGGCTTCGGCGGCATGCTCAGCTTCGTGCTTCGCGGCGGGGAAGGGCCGCGCACAGTGGCGCGCGCACGGCGGTTGCTGCGCGCGCTGCGCCTCTTCGCCTGCGCCGAATCACTGGGCGGCGTCGAGTCGCTGGCCGAGCACCCGGCGATCATGACGCATGCGTCGATTCCACCCGCACGGCGTGCGGCGCTGGGCATCGGCGACGGTCTCATTCGCCTGTCGGTCGGCATCGAGGACGTGCGCGACCTGATCGGCGATCTCGAACAGGCGTTCGCGAAGGCGCGATAGGTCGGCGCGCCGCCCAAAAGGAAAAGGCCGACCGGATGGCTCCGGCCGGCCTTTTTAGCTTCGATCAGCGTTCCTTACATGCAGGTGTAGCGAGCGATCACGGCGGCGTCGGCACCCGCGTCAGGGACGACGACGTCCGCGCAGGTGCAGGTCTGGATGTTGCCACCGCCAACGTTGCGCGCGCAGGGCGAGGGTGAGACGCCGACCATGCACGCACGGTTGTTTTGCGTGTTGGCCGGGCAGGCCGGACCCGCGTCGACCGGGGGAGCGACATCGCGCGGAGCGGCGTCCACGGGCGGGACCACGCCCGCGTCGTTCGGCGTGCACGCACCGCAGTTCAGGCGGTTGGTGTTGCGGCACGTGCACATTTGCGTTCCGGGGCCACGGCCACCACCGGCGTTGCACGTGGCGGTACAGGTGAAGCCCGCCGTGCACATCGCGTTCTGGGCGCACATCTGGGGGCCCGCGTCGACCGGGGGACCACCCGCGTCTTGGCCGGGGCCGGTCGTGCCGCCGGTGCCGCCGCCCGTCATGCCGGCCGTGCCGGTCATGCCGCCGACGTTCGTGATGATCACGATCCCGCCACCGGAGCCGGTGCCGCTACCGCCGGCAGTACCGGATTTGCCGCCGGTGCCCGTGTCGACCGTCGAGCTGCTTCCGCAACCGTAGGCCGTGAGTGTCGCCACAAGCGCTGTGCACCAGAGCGTCGCAATTGTTCGCGTTCGAGTCATTGGTCCCTCCAAAAATTCCGTTGAGCCGTGCCCCCACAGTGCTCGGGCTTCGATCTTGGTGCGTTAGTGCTGACACGCACATACAACCGTCAAAAAATTTGAGCCGTCCGGGAAAATGTGGTCTCGCGCCCGACCGGGCGCCGTGATTCACGGCCCCCCAGGCGACGGGAACGGCGCCGGCGCGCGTGGGTCCGGGCACCCTTTGACGACCACGCGAGGCGAGCTTCTGTTCAATCCCGAGATCAGGCTCGTGCACCCTGTGCCGGAGAAGTCCAGGCGCGGGACGCCATCGAGCCTCGTGGAGAGAGTCCAACCGTTGACCGGATCGTTGGGGATCGGCGTGCCATTGACGTCAACTTCGAGCCGAGTCGGATTCTGATCGAAAGACGGTTCGGTGATGTCGATATGGCAGATCGTGCCGCTGACGACGCTGTCGATCTGCGAACGAGCCAGCACGTCTGTATTGGCGACGTAATAGAACGGGCTCGACATTCCGCTCGGTTGTCCGCCAGCAAAGGCAATATTGCTGAGGCAATTGTTAATCGGTGGACCGCCATCATCCGAATCAATCGGGACGTCGCCGATGGCTACGACGGCCGTCACGATGTGCGGCAGGGACAAGGCCATGTCGCTGACGAGCTGAGCCGTCTGATCGCATACGTCCGGCGTCGAGTCGAGCGAGCAGCTCGGTGGCCCGTCGGTGAGCAGAATCGCATAGAGCGGACCCATTGAGTTCTTCAAGCTGGTGGAAATCTTCTTGAGCGCCTGCGCGCTGGGCGCCTCGCTGCTCCCGAGGCAGTTGTATTGCCCCGCAGCAGGGTTCCAACATGAATTCATCTTGTCCAAGATCGCGCCCGGCCCATGCCCCAGCGAGGGTGGCACGAATCCACCGATGCAGCAGTCGCTGCAGGAACTGTCACTCGACTGGCCCGGGAACTCGACGTAGCCGAACCCGGCGAGCGACGTGTACTTGGTCACCGTGTCCGAGATCGCTGCCCGAATGACCGTGTATCGTGTGCCGCTCGTACCGAGATTGTTTTTCCCCATCGATGGCGATCGGTCGACCGCGAACATGACCGAGGGCACTTCCGGCGCCACCGCGAGGGAGAACGACTGGGCACCCCCGCTGCAGTGAACCCGGTTGGCGTCCGAGGTTCCGCCGTCGCCGACACCATTGCCGCCACCGCCCAGGCCCGCATCGATGCCATTCGCTCCGCCCCCACCGGCCGTCCCCCCATGATCGAGGACAATGGTCTTCATGCTACACGCGGCCGGAAGCAGCGCCGCTGCCAGGAGCGCTGAGCGGCCGCCCGCCCACCATCTGGTCATGGCGACTTGGTGCGAGCCGTCGAACCCTGCAGCAGACGGTTGGCGTCGCGGCTGAACCGCCCCTGCGGCCACGCATGCAGGTACTCCTCGAGCGCGGCGTTCCCGCTCGATTGCCCCATGGCGATGAGGCACGCCGCCCGCTGGAAGCTGGCGTACTCGGTGACCTCGCGCGTGCGCGACGCCGCCAGCGCCGTCTGGTAGGCGCCGAGCGCCTCGCTGTAGTCGCCGCGCTCGCGGTACAGGTCGCCGGCGATGCGCGCGATCTCGGCGCGCCGCTCGCTGTCGGCGTGACGCCGCAGGAAGTCGGTCGCCTCAGTGAGCGCGCCGTTGGAATCACCCGATGAGACGAGCGCCTCGATGATCGAGACGTCGGTTTCGAGGCGCAGCAGGCCGTTTGGATGGGCCGAGCGGTAACGCTTCCAGGTCGCGATCGCATCCGACGCCTGGTGCAGCCGATCCCGCTGGACGCGGCCGCTCTCGTATTCGGCGTTCTCGGCGGCCGTACCACCGCGCGCGATCACGACCCGATAGAGCTCGAGCGCGCGATTGGGATCGCCCGCCGCCAGCGCGGCATGCGCCTCTTGCATCGGGTCAGGCGCCGGCGCGAGAGCCGCCGCCACCGGAGCGCTGACCGCAGGTGCCGGTGCGGGCGGAGCCGGCGGCACAGGAGCCGCCACCTGGGGCTCGGCCGGGCCGTTCGCCGGACCATCGACGGGAGTGCCGCTGCGATCGATCGGGCTCGTCCACGAGTCACCCGAGGCGAGGCGCACCAGGCGGTGCTTCCGCCAGACTTCGACCACGCCCTCGTCCACGGCGACGGCGACTTTGATTCCTTCGACGTGCAGGCGGAACTTCGTGCCGATGACGACGATCCGATAAGGACCGGCCGCCACCGTGAAGTTGTGTCCCGGAGCCTGATGAGGGACGGCGAACGCGACATCGCCCTTCTCGACCGCAGGGCGGTCGACTCCGTCGCTCTGCGGGGTGACGAGCATCGTCGAGGACGGAGACAACCGCACGGTCGTCCCGCCGTGCAGCGCGAGCCGCCGCGTCTGTCCGGAGCTGGTCCGCACGGTCGTGGGATTGCCCGTCGGCGTGGGAGCGGGCGCGATGCCAGCTGTCGGCGGAGCGGCGGCGCTGCCGGCCGACTCGGGGGAAGCCGTCGTATGAATGCGCTCGACCTCGGGCACGGTCACGGAGGTCTTCTCTTCGGAGATCCCCGAACCTTCGACCACCACCATCCGCGTGCGCACCAGTGCCGGCAGCACCCAGATCCCGATGGCGACCGCCAGCGCCGAGCTGGTCACGACGCCGCCGATGAACCACGGCCAGCGCGAACGCACCGGCTGCTCGACGTCCGGGCTCGCGACCTTGCTCCACAGGCGGCGCATGGTCACCTCGTCGGGAAGGCGGCCGCGCGCCTCGTCGAGAGCCGCAGCCAGATCGGCCTCGACCTGGTTCGCCGGCTCACCCAGCCAGGCGCTGGGAGACGATCCGGAAGACGACCCGCGGCCACTCATTGGGCCCTCTTGCTGGCCATCTTGGTCAGCTCGGCGCGCGCGTGGTGCAAGCGCGACCAGACGGTGTTCTCCGGACAGCCGACGATGCGAGCGATCTCGTCGATCGGCAAACCCTCGATCTCGAACAGCACCAACACCATCCGCTTCTTCGGATGCAGGCGCTTCAATAGATCGTCGAGCAGGTGCACGCGCGCCGTCTTCTCCGACGGGTCCGGCGCGGGCGCGGGCGCCGGCTCGCGCAGCAGCAGCGTGGACAGCAGCGCGTTCAGCCGGCGCCGCTGAACCAGACGGTTCGCGCCACGCGCGGCGATGCGATAAATCCAGGTGGACAGACGCGCGTCCCCCCGGAACCGTCCCAGGCTCCGGTAGATCGCCATGAAGACTTCCTGGCAGGCGTCCTCGCGTTCGTGCTCGGGCACGCCCAACGCGCAAATGAAACGATGGACCGTCGGCGCGTGCCGCTCATACAAAAGACGCCAGGCCCCTCGATCCCCCCCGCGGCATCGGTCCACCAAGTCACTGTCCGAGGGGGCACTGACTGAGGCGCGCCGCGCCGTATTTGTGAGCTCCACCGTTCTCAAGGTATTTCCCCTACGCCAGGTTAGAGACGGGCAGCCGATTTTTCGTCATTGAAAAGAAAAGCCAAGTTCCAATCCAGTCTTGACGTAATAACGCGACTCGGCGAACAATCGGTTGTTACTGCCGCTGCGCCAATCATAGCCGGTTCCCATTCCGACGGCTCCGCCGATTCGCACGAAGACGCGGCGCAGGACGGTGAGGCGGTAGCCCAGCGCCAGCTCGCCGCGCACGGGGGTTTGGCTCCCGGTCTTGTTCGTACCGGTAACGGTGGACGAACCTACCGTCGTGAATAGCCAATCCACGCCAACCCGAACACCCGGTTCCACCTGGCCGGGGCCGGCCAAAATCGGTATCCAGAAACCGAGACGGAACGGCATGCGGCGAAGCGTCGCAACGTACCCGTCATCGGGCGCGCTGCGCGTGGCCGACATGGCTCCGGTGAAGGTCAGCGCAAAGCGGCGTCCCGCGAGCCCGCGCTCGAATCCCAGGCCGAAGCCGACCTCGAAGTCGCTCTCCTCGCTGGAGGCACCGCGCCAGGAACCACCCGCGAACAGGTCGAACCGTGACGCGGCACTCACGACCGGCGGGGGTGGGCGGGCCAGGTTCTCATCGGGGGGAGGCAACGGGGCTGGAATGGTCGGTGGCGCCTCGTAGCCCAGGTCGTGAACGAAGCGATCGACGATCAGCGCCACCGTTTCGGCGAGCGCCACGCAGTCGTTGCGCCCGCGCTCCGAGACGGTGAGGTTGCGATAGAGGCGCGCCTCGCCTCCCTGGTCGACCATCTCGATGCGTAGCGGTGTCGACCCCGTGCCGCCCGACACAGATAGCTTCAAGACCCCGGGGTTCGACGCCTCGCTTCCGGAGACGACCACCGCAGGGATGCGAGCCATGAGCGCATCGGCGATCTGATGCGGCGACGGACAACCCTGATCGGGGCCGGAAGGCGCGGCGACGACCACCGCATAGGCCGGCACGAGGAACACGGGCGCATTATGGTACAGAATCTCCGCAGCGCGCGACGATCGCGGCGATTCCGCGGTCGAATGCGTTCGGCGCTGGAAGCAGGCTCACCATCAGATAGGCGCCTGCCGGCATGTCGAAGAGGTAGCCGGGGTGCACCAGGACGCCGTCGTCGGCGAGCAGCGCGAGCGCCCACCGCTCGTCACTGGCGCCGTCGCCGGCCAGGTCGGGCACGCGCAGGATCGCGGTCCATCCGCCCTCGGCGTTGAGGCAGGTGACCGGACAGGTGGGGCCGAGCGCGGCCAGCAGCCTCGTTCGGTTCTGGGTGACGCGATCTAGAATCGCCGCGCGCACGCCGGCGCCGAGATCGAGCAATCGCGGCAGCGCGCGCTGCACCGGGCCGGCAACCGAGAGATAAGTGTCGCTGATGAGCTCCAGCCGCGCGAGCGCCGCGCGTGTCGCCGCGGGCGGGCCGGCGACGACCATCCAGCCAAGCTTGAGGTGTGGCAGACCGCATGCTTTCGACAGCCCGCCCAGGCTGAAGGTCAGGGCACGAGCCGTGATCGCCGGCGCCGCCGCCAGGCAAGTCGCGGCGGGTGCGCGCGTCGCGAAGCGATAGTCGGCAAAGACCTCGTCGGAGATCACCGCCAGCTCCGCGCCCGCGGCGATCTCGCCCAGCCGCGCGAGATCCGACGCGGCCACGAACGAGCCGGTCGGGTTGTTGGGGTTGACCACGACCAGCGCGCGCGCCCGCCCCCCATTCGTTGCGGCCAGGGCCAGCGCCGCCGCGAGGCTGTCGAGGTCGACATGCCATTCGCCGTCATAGGTCAGGCGGTACCCGAAGGACCGGACCCCTTCCAGGCGCGCCAGGTAATCGAAGAGCGGGTAACTCGGTTCAGGAACCAGGATGGCATCTCCGGGATCGCAGAGCAGCTTGAACAGCAGGGCGTACGACTCGCTGGAGCTCGCGGTGATCAGGACCTGCTCGGCGTCGACCGGGGTCGCCACCGCTCGGTAACCGCGCGCTACCGCTTCACGCGCCGAGCTCAGTCCGAACGGCGCCGGTTCGTAGCCGTGCGTTGCCCCCGCGCCCAGCGCTTCGCGCAGCGCCTCGGTGGGGTAGGGGATTCCAACGCGCGTCGGATTGGACTCGGTCAGGTCGACGATGGGCAGGCCCGCTGCGCGCCGCTCGCGCTCCCGGCGCGCCAGCGCGTTCTCGGGGCGGTCCCACGGCAGGCGGGCGGAGAACACCGCGCGAGCTTACATCCGGTCGATTGCGGGCGCCTTCCGTCGCCGCCGGGCATCGTTATTCATGAAGGGGATGCGATACCACGCGCTGGCCTGCGACTACGACGGCACGCTCGCCTCGGGCGGGCAGGTCGCGCGCGAGACGACCAGCGCGCTGCGCCGCCTGCGCGCGAGCGGCCGCCGCCTGATCATGGTCACGGGCCGCCAGATCGGCGATCTGCTCGCGGTCTGTCCCGAGGTCGGCCTGTTCGATCGCGTGGTCGGCGAGAACGGCGCCGTCGTCTACGCGCCCGCGAGCGGCCGCTGGCGCGCGCTGGCCGAAGCTCCAGCGCTGTCGTTCATCACGGCGCTGCGTCGGCGTGGTGTCGAACCGCTGGCCGTGGGTCAGGTCGTGGTCGCGACCGAACGGCCGCAGGATGTCCTCGCCCAGCAGGTCATCCACTCGCTGGGGCTGGATTGGCGGATCATCTACAACCGCGAGGCGGCGATGATGCTGCCCGCGCGCGTCGACAAGGCGACCGGCCTCGCGGCGGCGCTGGAGGAGCTGGGCGTGTCGGCGCACAACGTCGTCGCGATCGGCGATGGCGAGAACGACGACCGCCTGCTCATGAGCTGTGAGTGCGGCGTCGCCGTGGCCAACGCCGTCCCCGCGTTGAAGCAGCATGCCGACCTGGTGACCACCGAAGAGAGCGGCGCGGGCGTGGTCGAGCTCATCGACCAACTGATCGCGCTGGATCTCGTCGAGCTCGCGCCGCGGCTCGGCCGTCACGACATTCCCTTCGGCATCGACGATCGCGGCGCGGCGCTGCGGTTGCCCGCGCACGGCGCGACCGTCCTGGTCGTCGGCGCCCCCGGGGCCGCCACCTCGGCCGTGGCCGCGGGCCTGGTCGAGCGCCTCGCGGCCTACGGCTATCAAGAGGGTATCGTGCTGTCGACCGGTGACGACGCCATCTATCCGGGCGCGATCGTCGTCGGCGACGCGGCTCATCTGCCTCACCCGACCGAGGTCGCGGCCGCGCTGGACCACCCGCGGCAGAATGCGGTGCTGCGGCTGCACGCGGTCGGCGCCGCCGACCGCCCGCGCCGCTTCGAGTCCTTGCTCTCGCAGCTGTTCGAGATGCGCGCGCGCACCGGCCGGCCGCACTGGATCGTCATCGACGAGGCCGACCAGCCCGGCGCCGGCCAGGGTTTCGGCGCCGCGCGCCGTCCCGAGGATCTGCTGGGTCTCATCCTCGTGGCCGCGAAGCCGCGCGACCTCGCGCCCGCGGCGCTGGCCGCCGTCGACGTCGTGGTCTCTGTCGGCGCGTCGCCCGCCGAGGCGCTGCAGGCGTTCGCCGATGCCGTGGGCACACCCGCACCTACGACACTGCCGACCGGCGTCGGGGCCGGCGAGGCGATCGCGTGGTGGTGCCGGCGCCTCGACCCGCCGTTCCGCTTGCATGACATCGGCGCACCCCGCGCGGCGTGAAATGCTCGCTCTAGTCGACGGGGTAGGGGAAACCACCTAAGATGACCCCTCTCGATGTCCCTTGATCTCCGTGACCTCTTGCGGTCAGAGCTGCGGGTTCATTCGCGGCTCAAGCAGCAAGGGATGCTCGCGCGACCCGACGAGGGCGCGCGCCTCGCGGCGACACTGCCGCCGCTGGTCCCGTTCGGCAACGCGCAATACGCCGCCGCCGACTGGCTGGTCGACTGGGATCATCGCCTGCCGTCGCGGCAGGCGGTGTTGCGTCTCTACGCGCACTACACCGACGAGCGCCGGCGCGAGGCGCAGCGCGCGCTCGATGACCGCCTGGCGGAGATCGCGAAGGCGGATCTCTTCCCCGAGTTCGACGTGCCCGACTTCGTCGGCCTGCCCGCCGACGAAGCCTACGAAACCGAGGTCGATCTCAGCGGCAGTCCCTCGCGCCTGCGCCTGATCAGCGACTGGCGGCGCGAGATCCAGCAGGCGCCGGGCGAGCAGGCGGTCGAGATCGTGCGGCAGTCGGAGCCGTTTCGCGAGCTGCGCGCCAAGGCCAAGATCCGCCCCGCCGCGCTCGGCGATCTCGAGCCGGCGGAGTGGTCGCCGCCGTGCGAGAGCGGTCACGTGCGCTGGGGCGTCGACGTCTGGTATCTGCTGACATTCAACGGCATGGTGGGCGAGGGGCGGGCGTTTCTCGTCGACCTCGAAGAGCGCGCGGTCGTGCGCGAGCGCGACTTCCAGTTCCGCGCCGGCTGATTCCCGGATTCGGGCGTCGGGACTGTCCCTTCGGGTGGCCCGTAGAGCCGCGCGGAAAGCACGACCAAATCGGGCGCCGGGCGTGGACCGGGTCACGCGCGCGACTTAGATTTCATGTGGAGACAAGCCGTGGGCGACAAACGCAAAGAGGACGAGCTCATCGACGAAGCCAGTCTCGAGTCGTTCCCCGCGAGCGATCCGCCGAGCTGGACGATGGGGCGGCGGCCGTCGTCGCGTGATCAGGCGCCGGCGACGCCGCCGAAAGCGGCAGGACCGGCAGCGGAGCGCGCGGCGCGGCCGGCGGGTAAACCGGGCCAGCCTCGGTAAGAGTCGAGGGAAAAGCGCCGGTCAAACCGTCGCGGATGTGTTAGGCATCCGGGGCCCATGAACCGGGATCTGGCAGTCGAGACGGACGGCCTCGAGAAGCGGTACGGTGATCTGACCGCGCTCGCGGGGGTTTCCCTGTCGATCGACGCGGGCGAGATCTTCGCGCTGCTGGGTCCCAACGGCGCCGGCAAGACCACCTGGATCTCGATCGTGTGCGGCCTCGTGCGCGCCAGCGCGGGGCACGCGCGCGTGATGGGCCACGACGTCGTGCGCGACGCGATCGCCGCGCGCAAGCTGGTCGGCCTGGTTCCGCAGGAGGTCAACTTCGATCCGTTCTTCACGCCGCGCGAAGTGCTGTCGTTCCAGATGGGCTACTACGGCCAGCGGCCCGACCCCGCGCGCGTCGACGAGGTGCTGCGCGCGCTCGACCTCTTCGGCAAGGCCGACACCAACACGCGCGCGCTGTCGGGCGGCATGAAGCGGCGGTTGCTGATCGGCAAGGCGCTGGTGCACCGGCCGAAGGTGGTTTTTCTCGACGAGCCGACCGCGGGCGTCGACGTGGCGTTGCGGCGCGACCTGTGGAGCTACGTGCGGCGGCTGCGACACGAAGGGACGACCATCGTGCTCACCACGCACTACCTGGAAGAGGCGGAGGCGCTGGCCGATCGCGTGGCCGTGATCGATCACGGTCAGCTGGTCGGGCTCGACACGACCGCGGCGCTGCTCGCGCGCTTCGGCAACAAGCAGATCCGCGTGCGGTTGACGGCCCCGGTCGCGGGCACCGGCGCGCCGTCGGCGTCGCTGCCGTCGCTGCCGTCGCTGCCGGCCTGGCTCACGGAGCTGGGCGCGACGGTCGACGCCTCCGGCCACGTCGTCACCTGTCCGCTCGGCGGCATGGCGCTGGCGGCGTTACTCGCGCGCCTCGGTTCGTTGCAGCCGGCGGTCGCCGACATCGACACCGAGCAACCGTCGCTCGAGCAGGTCTTCCTGGCGCTGACCGGCGGTTCTGGAGCGCCCCCGTCGCCATGAACGCGATCGGCTTTCGCACGCTGTTCGTCAAGGAGACGCGCCGGTTCTTGCGCGTGCCCGGCCAGACGCTCGCCCAGCCGATCGTCACGACCGCGCTTTACTTCCTGGTGTTCGGCTACGCGCTGGGCGGCCGCGTGCGCGAGGTCGACGGCGTATCGTACATCCGCTTCATCGTGCCGGGCCTGATGCTGCTCGGGCTGTCGCAGAACGCGTTCCTCAACACGTCGTCGTCGATGTTCATCGCCAAGATGCAGGGGACGATCGTCGATCTGCTGGTCGCGCCGCTCGGCGTGGTCGACCTCCTGCTGGCGTTCATCCTGGCGGCGGTGCTGCGCGGGATGTTGGTCGGCGGCATCGTCTGGCTGATCTCGGCGCTGTTCACCGGCTTCTCGGTCAGCCACCCGGTGTGGGTGCTGATCTTCGGCGCGCTCGTCGGCGCGACCTTCGGCCTCGTCGGCCTGGCGGTCGCGATCTGGAGCGACAAGTTCGAGCAGCTCAATATCGTGCCGACGTTCATCATCACGCCGCTCACGTTCCTGGGCGGCGTCTTCTACAGCGCCAACATGCTGCCGCCGCCCTGGAGCTACGTGAGCCGCGTGAATCCGGTGCTCTACATGGTCGAGGGCTTGCGTTACGGCGTGGTCGGCACGTCGAGCTCGTCACCCTGGCTCGGGCTGGCCGTGACGGCTGGCATCGGCATCGTGTCGCTGGCGATAGCTTCCTGGATGCTGGCGACTGGCTACAAACTGCGCAGTTAGTCGGGCCACGGGAAACACGCGAAGTTTCGTGAGCACGAGCGACACAAGATCAGAACGACCGCGGGAGCAGACGGCTCACCGTGGCGGATTCACGGCGCGCAGCCGCAGCCTCACGTAGTCGAGGATCCAGTCGGCGCCGTCGAAGAGGCGCGGCCGGCAGCGTGCTTCGACCGCCGCGACGAAGGCGGGTGCCTGGCCGCCCAGATGTTGGATGAGCGGCGAGAGAAAGATCTGTAGCCAGGCGCGCAGACCATCGCTGCCTGGAAGGCGCGTCGGCCGCTCGAAGAGCGACATCGCGCGCGGCTCGAGCCCGGCGGATGCCAGCACCGTCGCATACTGCGCGATGGTCGGGAAATACCAGCGCAACCAGCGCGCCGGATCCTCGCCACGTGCCTCGAGCTCGCCGGCGACCGCGGCGCACACCGTGGCGACACACCCGGCGCCTCCGAGTTCAGCGACCAGCCGGCCGCCCGGTTTCAACGCGCGCGCGATCCCGCGAGCGGCCGCCTCGGCGCGCGTCATCCAGTGCAGGGCGGCGTTGGAGAAGACGGCGTCGAACGCGTCGTCGAACGCCAGCGCCTCTCCGTCGCCGACGATCCACTCCAGCGCCGGCGCACGCTCGCGGGCGGCGGCGATCATTTCCGCCGACGCGTCCAGACCGACCACGCGCGCGCCGCTCGTCGCGATCGCCATGGCGAGCTCACCCGTCCCGCAACCGAGATCCAGGATGGATTCGCCCGATCGCGGCTCGAGCCAGTCGATCAGGCCGCCGGCGGCACGCGATACGAAGGCCGCGCGCGAATCGTAGAGCGCAGGATCCCAGCGGTTGGCAGGCGGAGCAGCGGCGCCGCCGCCGTCACCGGGTTGGTCGTGGCGTGGGCTCATGTCCTGGATGTATGCGGCCCGGACGCATGCATCAAATGATTCGTTCTAATCGCCTCGATTCATCGGTTTAATGCGCGTGAATGGAGCTGCGTGACCTGAACTACTTCCTGGCCTGCGTCGAGCACCGTAGCGTGACCGCCGCGGCGCGCGCGATCCACGTCGCGCAACCCACGCTTTCGCACGCGCTCGCGCGGCTCGAGCGGGAAGCGGGTGTGCGCCTGCTCGAGCGGCGCCCTCGCGACGATCTGCGCCCCACGGCGGCGGGCCGCCTGCTGCTGGCGCGCGCGCGCGACGCCCGCGCCGCCGTCGACGGGTTCACCGCAGATCTCGCGGCGCTGCACGGCATGGCGCGCGGCGAGCTGCTCGTGGGCTCGATCCAGAGTCTGAACGCGACGCTGCTGCCCGCGCCGATCGCGCGCTTCGTCGCCCTCTATCCCGGCGTGGCGCTGGGCGTGCGCACGCATCCGGCCGAGGCGATCGCCCAGGCCGTGCGCCACGGACGCGAGGAGATCGGCTTCGTCGCCGGCGCGCCGCCCGAGACATTGGCAGGCCTCTCCGTGCGCCGCCTTTATGAAGAACGCTTCGTCGCCATCATTCACAAGTCCGATGCGCTCGCGCGCCGGCGCAAGATTCCGATGTCGGCGCTACGCGAACGTGCACTGGCGCTGGTACCCGCGGGCGGGTATACAGCGACCGTCGTACACAGCGCGTGCGAGCGCGCTGGATTCGTACCGCGCGTCGCGGTCACCCTCGACTCGGGCGAAGGGCTGCGCGAGATCGTGCGCGCGGGAAAATTGATCACGATCTTGCCCGAGCGGTATTTGCCGAAGCACGACGATCACCTCAGCGCCGTGTCGTTGACCGATCCGACGCCGATGCGTGACGTCTTCGCGCTGCGCAATCCCGCGCGGATTGGCACGCGCGCCGCCGACACGTTCCTGGCGCTCGTCGAGTCGCATGTGTCAGAAAGGCGCTAGACGCGAAAATCCTGTGCGTTTGTCAACGCGTGGAACACGAGTTGTTTCGTTGGTGTGAACAACGGGAAAAGTTGTTTGCGCCGACTGGAAATCACGAATTTCGTCCCTCAAGATGAGGAAGGCGGGGCCGATGTGGAGGCCCAGAGATGGTTCGATCTCGAAGGTGAGTTGAGCGATGAACGCGATAGTGGTGGGGGTGTTGGCGTTGGCGAGCGCTCTGGTGAGAGAGCGTGAGGATGCAGTCCGCGACTGGACCGCACGTGTGGAGGAATCGCAGGTGGCGCTGTTGCCGCGGGTCGGCGACGGCGACGTGGGCGGCGAGCCGACAACCGGCACCGCCGCGGGCGCGGATGAGATCGAGTCGGGAACCGTCGCCGCGCAGACGACCGGCGCGCCGGCATCCTCCTCCGTAGACGTTTCGGTGCCATCGAGCGATCTGTCGTCCGACCTGTCTTCCGGCCTGTCTTCCGACGTGTCCTCCGGGGGGCAATGGCAGATCGCCTGCGAGATCAAGACCGGCAGCGCGCTGGTGTTCGATCGCGCGTCCCTGCGCGAGTACGGGACGGTGACGCTGTTTCGCTGGTCGGCGCCACGCTCGCGCATCGCGGGCCCCGGCGACGAGATCTACACCGCGGTCGTCAACTGCCGCGAGAAGACGATCGAGGCGGCGTGGCCCGGCCGGCGGCGAGAAACCTACGCTGGAACGTGCGGGCGCGGCCTGGTCGAGGCGGTGTGCGCCGCCTCGGAACAGGCGACCGCGACGCCGAGCGCGCGCGGCCGCTCCGGGGGTATGCGCCACGCCGGAAGTACGGCGACCCCGCACCGATAGGACGGCGGCGTCGTACAGCGGCGCCCGCTTGGCTACACGCCCGAGGCCCGCTTCACGGCGACGTGCGCCAATGCCAGCTCGTACTGCGCGCGTGTCAGGTTGAGCCGCGCCTGGGTCAGCGCCGACTCGGCCTCGAGCAGGTCGGTCGTGGTCGCCGCGCCGGCCTTGACCTGCGCCTCGGTCACGCGGAACGCTTCCTCGGCGCTGGCGATCGCCTTCTCCGCCGCATCGACCGCGCCGCGGGCCGCGTCGCCCTGCGCGAGGCTGATCGCCAGATCCGATTCGATCTGACGCTCCGTCGCTTCCAGGTCGCGGCGCGCGGCGGCCGCGTCGGCGAGCGCGGCGCGCCGCAGGTGATTGCTCGCGCCCCACTCCCAGATCGACCACTCGGCTTTGACGCCCACGAACGCGGAGTTCTTGGGCGCGAAGACCTGGCCGTCGGTGCGCAGGTAGGCGGCCTCGGCGTTGACGTCGGGCAGCAGCGAGTAGCCGCGCGCGCTCGCCGTCCGGTCGGCGGCGTCGATCAGGTGCAGCTGTTCGACGATCTCGGGGCGGCGCGCGTGGGCCTGCGGCAGCAGCACGTCGAAGCGCGCCGGCGGCGTGCGCGCCGCCGCCAGCAGCGTGCGCGGCTCGACGAACGCCACGCCCGCGTCGGCGGCGCCGGTGCCGATCAGCGCGAGCAGCGTGGCGCGCGAGACCTGCGCCTGGCTCATCGCCTGCAGTCCCTGCTGGTGCGCGTTGGCGACCGCGACCTCGATGCGCAGCAGGTCGGCGCGCGTGATCACGCCGGATGCGAGACGCGCGCGCGCGACCTCGACCTCGGCGCCCAGCTCGTGCTCCGACGCGTCGGCGATCTCCTTGACCGCCAGCGCCTCGAAGTAGCGCAGGAACTGGGTCTCGACGTTCTGGCGCAGGTCCGCCTCGGCCGCGGCGATCTGTGCGCGTCCCGCCTCGGTCCCGGCGGCCAGCGAGTCTTTCTCGTCATCGAGGTGCAGAAGCCCGAGCACGGGCTGCTGGATCCCCGCAACGAAGCTGTTGGTGCGCTGCTGGCGCGCGAGGAACTCCGCCGGCGCCGCCGCCGGCTGCCCCGGAGCCGTCGGGAGGGCGAAGTTCACCGAGAAGTTGTCGTTCCAGTACTGCCACTCCTCCGACAGATGCACGACCGGCAGCATGCGGCGCGCCGCCGAGGTCGTTCGTTCCTCGCTTCCGTCGAGCCGCGCGCGCGCGGCGATGAGACGCGGGTTGGTCTTGATCGCGAGCTCCACGGCTTGCTCGACGGTGAGGGAGCCGGGCGCGGCGCTCGCGGGAAGGGCGAGGGTGAGCGCCGCCCCAGCGGCGAGGACAGCCAGGCCGCAGCGGGTCGATGTGCGGGAGGTCATTGGCCGACAGTCACCGTGACGTCGGCCGACAGGCCGGCCCGCATGTTCGCGTCGGCGGGCGGATTGACCCAGGCGATGCGTACGGGTACGCGCTGAACGACCTTCACGAAGTTGCCGGTGGCGTTGTCGGCGGGCAGCAACGAGAACGAGGCGCCGGTACCGCCGGACAGGCTCTCGACCTTGCCCTCGAACTTGCGGCCGGGATAGGCGTCAACCTCGATCTCGGCGGTCTGACCCGGGCGCATGCTCCCGATCTGCGTCTCCTTGAAGTTGGCGAGCACGTAGGTTCCCGTCGGAACCAGCTCGACGACCGGCTGGCCGATGCCGACCAGCTGCCCGTCGTGGACCATGAGCTTGGACGCCACGCCGTCGGCCGGCGCGAGCACGCGCGTGTAGCTGAGCTGCAGCTTGGTCAGCGTCAGCGCCGCGTCGGCGCTCTGCACGCGTGCGTTCGCCAGGTCGGCGCCCGCGTGCGCGGCAGCGATCAGCGGCGCAACCGGCGCGTTCTGGCTCACGCGCCCGCGCGCCTCGCCGACGCGAGTCTCCGCGGCGCGCTTGGATTCCTCGGCGAACATCAACTGCGCCTGGGCCTGCGCGACGGCGGCGCGCGCCGAATCGTCGGCTGCCTGCGCGGCGTCGAGGCGCTCCTGCGTGGTCGCGTTCGCCTTCTTCAATTCCTGCGCGCGCGAAAGATCGATGCCGGACTTGCGCGCGTCCGATTGCGCGCGCGCGAGCGACGCGCGCGCCACCGCGAGCTGCGCCTCGGCGCCGCCGATGCCGACGGTCGATCCGACGAGCGCCGCTTGCGCGGTGGCGAATCCGCCCTTCGACGTCGCCTCGACGATCTGCACCTGCGCCTCCGCGGACGTCGCCTGGGCCTTGGCGGTCGCGAGCTCGGCTTCGGCCTGCTGCACGCGCGCCGCGTAGTCGGCGCGGTCGATCTCGACCAGCAAGTCGCCCTTCTTCACCAGCTGGTTCTCGATGACGGCGACGTGCACGACTGCGCCGGCGACGCGCGTGCCGACGGGGACCATGTCCGAGGTGATCTGCGCGTCGTCGGTGTTCTCGTGTCCGGCGGTCACCATGCGGTAGGCGGTGATGCCGCCCAGGGCCACGACGGCGACGATTCCCAGAATGACGAAGGGGCGTCGCCCGCGGCGCGGCGGCGCGGTGGCGTTGGCGGGGGCGGGCGCGACCTCGACGGGCGGCTTCGCGGTGCTGACCGGTTCGGGGTTTCTTTGAGTTCGTGCGGTCTCCATGATGCTCACATCTCCAGATGAACTTCGGGCTTGGGTGCGCGCGCGCCGGGCGGCCCCTTGAGGGGGGGAGCCTTGAGGAACAGCACGAGCGGAAGGATGAACAAGAAAGCGATTCCCGCCACCAGGAACATGCGCTCGAACGCCAGCACCGTCGCCTGGCGGACGACCATGCCGCCCAGGACGCGGCCCGCGGCGGTCTGTGCCGAGCTCTGGTCGAAGCCCTGCGCCCTCAGGCCGCGCTCGATCATGCCGATGCGGGTCATCAGCTCGGGCCGGCCGATTGGCAAGTGGGCCGCGAGCGCGTTGCGCGCGGTCGCGATGAACCGAGGCAAGAACGTCGCGAAGGCGGCCAGACCCAGAGATCCGCCGATCTGGCGGAGCAACGAGTTGAGCCCGGTCGCGTCCGCGAGCCGGTAGCGCGGAATCGTGCTCAACGCCACCGCCGTCAGCGGCACGAACAGCGACGAGAACCCGAGACCCTGGATGACGATCGCGGTCACCATCCTGTGCGCGCCGGTGTCGATCGTGTAGCGCGACATCAGGAACGTGCTGGCCGCGACCAGCGAGATTCCGATCAGGATCAGGATGCGCGCCTTCACCTTGTTGTACAGGCGGCCGACGATCGGGATGCCGACCATCATCGCCAGCGCGCGCGGCATGAGGAACTCGCCCGCCTGCGTCGCCGTGTAGCCCTGCAGCTCCTGCATGAAGATCGGCAGCAGGAACGTGATCGACATGAGGATGGCAAACATGACCGCGCCGATGACGGTCCCCGACAGGAAGACGCTGTCCTTGAACAGACGCAGGTCGACGGCGGGGAATTGCGCGGTCAGCTCGCGGATCACGAACGCGGCCAGCACGAAGATCGCGAGGACGGTGCACACCGCGATGGCGCGCGACTCGAACCAGTCGTTGCGGCTGCCCTCCTCGAGCACGTACTGCAGCGCCGCCAGTCCGACCGCCAGCAGCGCGATGCCGATCCAGTCGAGGTTGCCGCGCTGGCGGCGTGCCGCCTCGACGTTGGCGCGGCGAATGTCGTCCGGTTCGTGCACGAAGCGCGTGACCATGAACAGCGCGAGCACGCCGATCGGCAGGTTGATGAAGAAGATCCAGGGCCAGCTGTAGTTGTCGACCAGGTATCCGCCCAGCGTCGGGCCGATCGCGGGGCCGACGACGACCGCCAGGCCGAAGAGCGCCATCGCCATGCCCTGCTCCTCGGGCGGAAAGGTCTGGCGCAGGATCGCTTGCTCGGTTGGTTGCAAGGCGCCGGCCCCGAATCCCTGCAGCGCGCGGAAGGCGACCATCATCGGCAGCGAGCGCGCGAGCCCGCACAGCGCCGAGCCGACGACGAAGAGCGCCAGCGAAAACAGATAGACGCGCTTTTGCCCGAACAGGCGGCCCAGGAACGCCGTCAGCGGCATGACCACGACGGTGGCGATGACGAAGCCAGTCGTCACCCAGGTCATCTCCTCGACGGTCGAGCCGAGCGCGCCGCGCAAGTGCGGCGTCGCGACGGCGACGATCGACGTGTCGATCGCGCCCATCAGCGTCCCGAAGGTCACCGACAGCGTGACCAGCCATTTGTTCACCGGCGCACGTGGCGCGCTTCCGGCTGCGCTCCGTGGTGCGATCGCTGCCGCCACGCTCATGTGCCTGCTCCCTGGAAAAAGAAAGTCAGCAATCGGTCGGCGTCGCCGACGAGGTCGGTGTTGCCGTCAATCTTGACGAACGTGTCGCGGATCATGATCGAGCGAATCATCCCCATGAACAGCACCGGCGCGAGGTCCGCGATGTCGGCGCGCAACGCCCGCGCGCGCACGCCCTGCTTCATCAGCTTGTCGAGGCGCGAGAAGACCTCTTGCATCGTCGCGGTCGGCACGTGGCACGCCGAGGGGAACGTCTCCTGATACCGGCCGATCTCCCCCTGCATCAAGATCTGGAAGAACCGCCGGTGCGCCTGCTTGTGCGTCAGCACGGCCATCAGGAACGCGCGCAGCCGATCGCGAAACCCCGTCGGCGTCGTCACCGGGCTGGCCACGGTCGCGAGCGCGTCGTCGATGCGCGCCAGCATCTCGACGCGCCGGTCCTCGAGCAGCCCGGCCAGCAGCGCGTCGCGATCCGCGAAGTGGTTGTAGAGCGTGCCCACGGCGACGCCGGCCAGCGCCGCGATCTCGCCCATGTGCGCGGCGTGCAGCCCCTTGCTCGCGAACACCTCTTCCGCGGCGGCGAGGATCGCCTCCGCCGTGGTCTCACGGATGCGTTGTCGGAGCGCCGGTTGTTGACCTGGTTTCATAAAGTGAACCGCGATTCAGTTTTTGAACGGTAGCTCCAACTCGAGGTCGAGTCAAACGCTTCTTGCGTAACAAGATGGTCAAGACGCAGGCGCGCTTGCGCACACGTCACACGCTGGCGCCGGCTGTCGCTGCGGCGACTACCCGCGGCGCAGCTTCTCGAGATCTTCGGCGGCCACTTCGACGTTCTCGACGTCTTCGAGGATGTCGACGACCAGATCCTGGAATTGCTCCGACGAGAGACCGATCGCGGCTGCCACGCGGCGCAGGTGCTCGTCTTCGGCGAGATCGAGCTCGCCGTCGGCGGCGTGTACGGCGGCGCACAGCTCGAGCAGGCGGCGCTTCTGCGCCGGTGGATCGCCCGCGAACGCCGCGGCCGTCCTGGGCAGGTCGAACGCCGACGGTGAGAACTCGTCGATACGAAAATCGAGATCGATCGGCAGCGGCGCGTTGCCGATGCCCATGATCTCGCGCAGCAGCTTGCGCACCGTCGCCTTCTCGTCACCCGCGAGGTGGCGGTCGGCGTATGCCGCGTCCATCAACAGATCTGCGACCAGCGGCAGGCGATCCTTGTCGTGTTCCTTCATGGGGGCGCGGGCGACAATATACTACGGCACGCGTCTCGCGTGGCGGCTAGGCCGCGGGGCGCGCGCGCCCGGGCTGCACGGCGGCGATGAACTGCAGCTGTGGATTGTCCTGTATGGCGTTTCGCATCGCCCAGTCGTTGGCGAACAGCACCAGCGGCCGTCCCTCGACGTCGAACACCGACGTGGTCGACCCGGGACGATCGAACTTGTCCAGGCTCACCGGCGACCCTTCGATCCAGCGCGCGTGCAGATAAGGCAGGCGATCGAAGCCGACGTTGACGCCGTACTCGGATTTCAGCCGGTGCTGGATGACCTCGAACTGCAGCACGCCGACCGCGCCCAGCACCGGATCGCGCTCCAGACGCGTGCGATCGAAGAACAGCTGCACGGCGCCCTCTTCGGACAGCTGATCCAGACCCTTCTTCAGCTGCTTGCGTTTGAGAGGATCGGTCAGGCGCACGCGCACGAAATGCTCGGGCGAGAAGCGCGGGATCCCTTCGAACTCCACCTGCTGCCCCTCGCACAGCGTGTCGCCGATGCGCAGGTTGCCGCCGTCCCACAGGCCGATGATGTCGCCGGAGTAGGCCTCGTCGATCATCGTGCGCTCCTGCGCCATGAACTGCAGCGGGCGCGTGAGCGCCAGCGTCTTGCCGGTGCGCACGTGGAAGACCTCCATGCCGCGCGTGAACCGCCCCGAGCAGATGCGTACGAACGCGATGCGATCGCGGTGATTGGGATCCATGTTCGCCTGGATCTTGAACACGAAGCCCGAGAACGTCGGCGCGTCGGGCGCCAGCGTGCCGGCCGACGTGGTGCGCTCTCGCGGCGGCGGCGCCAGCGTCACGAAGTGATCCAGAAAGGGCTCGAGCCCGAAGTTGGTCATCGCGCTGCCGAAGAAGACCGGCGTCACGCCACCGTGCAGGAAGAGGTCACGGTCGAACGCGTTGCCGGCGGTCTCCAGCAGCGCGAGCTCGTCCGAGAGCTGGCGCTGGCGCTCGGCGCCGATCGCGTCGGCGACGTCGCCGTCGTCCATCGTGCCTTCGGTCATCGGCGCGCGCCGCGCCCCGCCCTCGGCGCGCTCGAAGTGCAGCACGCGCTTCCGCCAGCGGTCGTAGACGCCGTAAAAGCTCTGGCCCGAGCCAATCGGCCAGTTGACCGGGCTGCAAGGGATGCCGAGCACGCGCTCGATCTCGTCGAGCAAGTCGAGCGGCTCTTTGCCGCCGCGGTCGAGCTTGTTGATGAAGGTGATGATCGGGATGCCGCGCATGCGGCATACCTGAAAGAGCTTGATGGTCTGCGGCTCGACGCCTTTGACGCTGTCGATGAGCATGACCGCCGAGTCGGCGGCGGCCAGCGTGCGGTAGGTGTCCTCGCTGAAGTCGTTGTGGCCGGGCGTGTCCAGCAGGTTGATCTGGCGCCCGCGGTACTCGAACTGCAGCACGCTGGTCGAGATCGAGATGCCGCGCTGGCGCTCGAGCTCCATCCAGTCGCTGGTGACCGCGCGGCGGCCGGCGCCGCTCTGCTTGACCGACCCCGCCAGGTGGATCGCGCCGCCGTAGAGCAACACCTTCTCCGTGAGCGTGGTCTTGCCCGCGTCCGGGTGCGAGATGATCGCGAAGGTGCGGCGTGACGCGACCTCTCGCTTCAGTTTTTCGACGTCCACCGACATGAAGCCCGACACCATAGCGCAAACGCCAGGGTCGTGACGGCATCACCCCCGGTGTCGACACTAGGCGCGGCCGCGCAGCTTCGCGAACCACCAGCGCAGGCCGACGAACAGGAAACGCCAGTCCTTGACGAACTCGGGCGGCTTGCGCTCGTAGGCGTGACCGACGAGCTGGAAGATCCAGCCGATGACGAACAGCGCCACCGGCAGGCGCCACAGGCCGGGAACCAGCCGCCACCGGGCGGGAACGACGATCGCGGCGATGAACAGCGGCACGGAGAGCGCGATCATCGGGATCCCCACGGTGTGACAGACGCGGTTCACGCGGTGCTGGTGGCTCTGCGCGTATTCGCCGATCCAGTCGTCCCAGCTGCGTGAGCTCATCAGCGCCATCACGACCCCCGACGTGTGGCTTCTACCAAATGGCGTGGGTCCCCGCCAACGCCGGATCCGCGACGTGGAATCCTGACAGAAGGCTGTCACTGCGTGGTCGCAGAGTGTCGTCCGTGCCCGCGGCTGTCGCGGGCGCGGCGAAGCCAAGACCACCAAACA